>Ga0209272_10000467_pt1 | contig 33328 bp, 26 predicted proteins | sample tdDd002_FD_187125 | JGI IMG/M metagenome (GOLD analysis project Ga0209272, IMG submission 187125) | Marine sediment microbial communities from the Atlantic coast under amendment with organic carbon and nitrate - tdDd00.2 (SPAdes)... | ecosystem: Environmental > Aquatic > Marine > Coastal >... | reverse complement strand
CGATTCTGGAATAAATTCCTTTTTGATATAGGTCAGGTTTGTAAAAATGAGCCTTTCAAGAAATTGATCAATCAAGGAATGATTCAAGGTCGTTCTAACTTTGTATATCGTATTAAGAATACAAATAAATATGTGTCTTATGGTTTAAGAAAAGAATATGACACAACACAAATTCATGTCGATGTAAACATTGTGAAAAATGATGTTTTAGATATAGAAGCATTTAAAAATTGGATGCCTGAGTATGCCGATGCTGAATTTGTATTAGAAGACGGTAAATATATTTGCGGTTGGGCTGTAGAAAAAATGTCGAAATCGATGTTTAATGTCGTTAATCCAGATGTAATTGTTGATGAATATGGTGCTGATACACTTCGTTTATACGAAATGTTCTTAGGTCCATTGGAAGCTTCAAAACCTTGGGATACCAACGGTATTGATGGTGTGCATAAATTCTTGAAAAAATTATGGAGATTGTTCCATAACGACAAGAATGAGTTTGTAATCTCTACCGAAGAGCCAAGCAAAGCCGAATATAAAATTTTGCATAAATCCATTAAGAAAATTCAGGATGATATTGAGCGTTTCTCGTTTAATACGTCAGTTTCTGCCTTTATGATTTGTGTAAATGAACTAAATAGCGCTAAATGTAATAAGAAAGTGATTTTAGAAGAATTACTGACTCTTTTAGCCCCATTTGCACCTCATATTACCGAAGAACTGTGGAAACTTTGTGGGAATACGAATAGTATTACTGAAGCTAAATTTCCTGTTTTAAATGAGGCATATTTAGTAGAAGATGTACACTCTTACCCAGTGTCGTTTAATGGGAAGATGAGATTTATTCTTGAGCTTTCGTTGAGTCTTAGTAAAGATGAAATTGAACAGGCCGTAATGAATAATGAACAGGCCCAAAAATGGATCGATGGTAAGACACCTAAAAAGGTGATTATTGTCCCTAAAAAAATTATAAATATAGTAGTCTAAAAGAAAGCTAATAATTCATACTTGAAAAGCTTTAGTTCCATTGACTACTCAATGAAACTAAAGCTTTTCTTTTTTTATATCAATTGGTTTTAAAAACCTTAAAAGAAACAAAGAATAAAATGAAACTGAACACATCTGAATTGAAATCCTACTTAATTATTGCATTGGGATTGGCAATTTATAGTTTTGGCTGGACAGCCTTTATGATTCCTTCTGAAATTATCGGAGGGGGCGTTAGTGGTATTGGTACCTTAATATATTATGCTTCTGGAGAAACGATTCCAGTAGGAACTTCATTTTTTGTGATTAATTTCTTTTTAATAGGAATAGCTTTAAAAATTCTTGGGCCGAAATTTGGTGCCAAAACGATTTATGCCATTATTTTAGGATCTGTTTTTCTAAGTGTTCAGCAAAAGTTTATTACGGCCCCTTTGGTTGATGATAAATTTATGGCAACAATCCTTGGTGGTATTCTTGGAGGTGCAGGTGTTGGTATTACCATTTCTCAAGGTGGCAGTAGTGGAGGTACTGATATTATTGCGATGATTATAAATAAGTATCGTAACATTAGTCCAGGGCGTATTATTTTATATTTTGATGTGTTTATTATTGCATCATCCTATTTTATTTTCAAAGATGTACCTACCATTGTCTATGGCTATGTTTCAATGGGGGTTGCCTCTTATGCTATCGATATGGCAATAAGTGGAACCAAACAATCGGCTCAAATGTTTATTATTACTAAGGATCATGAAACTTTAGCAGATGAAATTGGATTAAAAATTAATAGAGGAATTTCCGTTATCGATGCTATGGGCTGGTACTCAAAAGAAAATAAAAAGATGTTGATGGTCGTTGTACGTAAACATGAAACACCTCAGATTTTTAAAATAGTAAAGGAACATGACCCTGATGCTTTTATTTCTATGGGTTCTGTTATGGGAGTGTACGGCTTCGGTTTCGAAGAAATTCGTGCATAGAGAAAATCTTACTAGCTTTGTGCCCGAAAATAAAATCCCATGTGGGAAAATCATTTTAAAATTTGATAATGACAAGTGTTTTAAATTTCACCAAGCAGTTTAAGTCCTATTTTATTATTGCTCTAGGACTTTTTATCGGTTCCATTGGCTGGACAGGTTTCCTAATTCCATCTGAAATTGTTGGAGGTGGGGTTACTGGTATGGCTACAATTATCTATTTTGCTACAGGCTTTAAGGTTGGGTATTCTGTTTTCATTATAAATGGTTTATTGCTGATTCTAGGCATGAGGGTATTAGGTTTTGGATTTGGCATCAAAACGATATTTGCCACCATTGTATTGTCTTTCTTTTTGTGGCTTTTGCAATCGATTATTACCGAACCAATAGTTGGTGATAGATTTATGTGTGCTATAATTGGAGGTATTATGGCTGGTGCTAGTGCAGGTTTGATATTATCGCAAGGTGGAAGTACTGGAGGTACCGATATCATTGCTATGATTATAAATAAGTATAGAAATTATAGCCCAGGTCAACTTCTTTTGACTTTGGATCTAATTATTATTTCTTCATCATACTTTATATCAAATTCCATTGAGCAAGTTGTTTATGGTTTTGTAGCTATGGGAGTGAGTGCTTATTGTGTCGATATGGCGATTGAAGGTGCTAAACAATCGGTTCAAATTTTTATTTTCACCAAAAAGCACGACGAAATTCGGAATGAAGTTATATTAAACCTTGACCAAGGATTGACAGTTTTAGAAGCTAAAGGAGGATACTCTCAACAAGATGTGAAAGTCTTGATGCTTTTAGCAAAGAAAAAAGACTCTCAGGCTATCCTTAAAATGGTGAAAATTGTAGATCCAGATGCCTTTATTTCTATGGGATCTGTAATGGGGGTATACGGACAAGGTTTTGATAAAATAAAATAAAATTAATCTGTTTTTTAGGCAATAAATAAATAGGTTTAATAATGTTAAAATTGCCGGGATTAGTTCATTCTAATACCCGGCAATTTGTATCCACATGTTTTATATCTTAACTTCGGCGATCAAGTCCGGCAGTTGATAGAATTGTGAAGACGAGAAGAGCCTAATTGTGAAAAAACCGACCTAAATTTTATGAAACGTTTCCTAAAAGTTCAATACCTAATAATACCAGTTCTTATTCTAGCAGGTCTATTTTATCTGAAAAAAAGAAGCGATCTAGATTTGACCCCTGCCGATAAAGCAAAACCTGTATTAATTGATTCTGTACAAAATCAGGAAGTCAATTATAAATATGGCTTTCCTATAGATAATTTTCTACTTGAAGAATATAAAGTTAAGCGAAATCAAACGCTTTCAGTAATTCTGGATAAACACAATGTTACCTCAAAGCAGATTTATGATATAGCTAAAAAAGCAAAGTCGGTTTTCAATGTTCGAAAAATTAAATCAGGACGAAAATATGCTATGCTCTTTACCAAGGATAGTTTAAAAACGGCTGAGTACTTTATCTATGAAAATACACCTAAGGAGTATATCGTTTTTGATTTAACGGATACCATTCAGGTTTATAAAGGTCAAAAGGAAATAACTAAAGTCCGTAAGCAAATTCGAGGAAAAATAGAATCTTCTTTATGGAATGCAATGGTTGCTGTTAATGCCAACCCTGTCCTTTCCATGGAGCTCTCAGATATATATGCTTGGACAATTGACTTTTTTGGTATTGGTAAAGGAGATGAGTTTCATGTGATTTACGATGAAGAGATGATAGATGGAGAATCGATTCATCAAATAGAGGTCATTGCTGCTAATTTTGTTCATCACAAATCAAACAATTACGCATTTGCTTTTAAAGATGGAGACAAAATGGGTTATTTTGATGAAGAAGGAAAGAGTTTGCAGAAAGCATTTTTAAAAGCCCCTCTACGTTTTTCACGTATCAGTTCGAAATTTTCGAACAATAGATTTCACCCAGTACTTAAGCGTTATCGTCCACACCATGGAATTGATTATGCAGCACCAACAGGAACTCCCGTTATGAGTATTGGGGATGGTGTTGTGATAAAAAAAGGGAATCAGAAAAGAGGAGGAGGTCGTTATCTTAAAATCAAGCATAATTCTGTTTACACAACAACTTATATGCACTTTTCTCGATTTGGAAAGAAAGTTGGTGTTGGATCTCGTATTAAACAAGGACAGGTTATAGGATATGTTGGAGCATCAGGGCTGGCAACAGGACCCCATTTAGATTTTAGAGTTCATAAAAATGGAAAGGCTATTAATCCTCTTAGAATGAAATCACCTCCTGTATCACCTGTTTCAGATCAAAATCTTACTGCTTATAGTATAATTAAAGATCAACTTTTGATTGAACTAGGAGCTGAAGCTAAAGAGGTTGCTGTTGATTCAAGTATAACGAGTTTACAATAAGATAAAAAAAAGATGATATAAAAATGGGAGATCGTTTCACAGAAACAATCTCCCATTTTTTATATGGATGAATCTATTTTTGAATTCGATTTAAAAAATCCTCAATAGCACAAGGAAAATGTTTGTATTCTAAGTCGTGAATTTTATTAGCAAGATCTTCCGCCGTGTCGTTTTTTTCAATTTGGCATTTCGCTTGCAGAATGGTTTCTCCATCATCGTATTTTTCATTCACGATATGGATGGTTATTCCACTTTCAGTCTCCTTGTTTTCTATAACGGTATTGTGAACGTTCATACCATACATGCCTTTGCCGCCATATTTAGGTAAAAGTGCTGGATGAATATTAACAATCGCATTGGGAAAGGCTTTAATCAGAGAATCTGGAACGAGCCATAAGAATCCGGCCAACACAATTAGGTCAATTTGTTTATTTTCTAATAGATCAATAATTGTGTTGGTATCGTAAAAGTCATTTCGATTGAATGATTGACTTGGAATATTAAGTTTTTTCGCTCTTTCTAGAACGAAAGCATCTTTTTTGTTGCTGAGAATTATGGAGACTTCAATCTCAGGCTTTGATTCAAAATAATGAGCAATGTTTTCAGCGTTACTTCCTGAGCCAGAAGCTAAAATAGCAATTCTTTTCATGATTGTTGTTTCGTATTTAATCTTGCAAAGTTAATTAATAAATGAATTTATACTCATCTGATTATCATCATTTTTAATTGTGCGTTAATATCACGATTTTGAAGCCATTTTACTTATTATTCAGGAATTCATCACTAAAACCTTAATAATTATTGGGCAAAAATCGTATATATAGTTAATGATTTGGATTTGTATGTGTCTGATTGTTAGGGTTAACGATTTTGTTAAAGTGAATTTAATAGAAAATTCTTTCACATGAGAAGGAAAAAGAATTATCTTTGCGACCAGCTATGTGGAAATAAGTTTGATTTTTATCCTAAATTTATTTCTTTGCAGAGTTAGAAAAATAATTAGTTTTATAAATATTAATCTAAAATTTTAAAGTTATGTCTGATATTGCATCTAGAGTAAAAGCAATCATTGTTGACAAATTGGGTGTTGATGAAACAGAAGTTGCTGTTGAAGCTAGCTTCACTAACGACCTAGGAGCTGATTCATTGGATACAGTTGAGTTGATCATGGAATTCGAAAAGGAATTTAACATTGCTATTCCAGACGATCAAGCTGAGAACATCGGAACTGTTGGTGCCGCTATTTCTTATATCGAAGAGAACGCTAAGTAATTTATTAACCCAGAACCTTTTTTATGGAACTTAGAAGAGTAGTAGTAACTGGGCTTGGAACCATTAACCCAATTGGTAATAATATTGCTGAATATTGGGAGAGTTTGAAGAATGGAAAAAGTGGATCTGATAAGATTCAACAATTCGATGCTTCAAAATTCAAGACTCAGTTCGCTTGCGAGGTTAAAAACTTCGATCCAAAAGCGCATTTCGATCGCAAAGAAGTTCGTAAACTCGATCTTTATACGCAGTATGCTTTAATTGCTGTTAAAGAAGCAATTGGGGATGCGGGTTTCGATTTGGAGGCCGAAGATTTAACAAGAGCCGGAGTAATTTGGGGTTCTGGAATTGGCGGTATTAAGACTTTCTTAGATGAAGTTACAGGATATGCAAACGGGGATGGAACTCCTCGTTTCTCTCCTTTCTTTATTCCTAAGATGATTTCTGATATTGCTGCCGGTCATATTTCAATGAAATATGGTTTCCAGGGACCGAACTACGGTACTGTTTCTGCATGTGCTTCTTCCACTCACGCTATGATTGATGCAATGAACTATATCCGTTTGGGTAAAGCTGATATTTTTATATCAGGTGGTTCAGAAGCTTCGATTAATGAAGCAGGATTGGGTGGATTTAACTCAATGCAGGCCCTTTCAACTAACAATGATGAGTATACTCAAGCATCTCGACCATTTTGTAAAACCCGCGATGGTTTTGTAATGGGAGAAGGAGCTGGTGCTCTTATTCTTGAAGAATATGAACACGCTAAAGCTCGTGGTGCTAAGATTTATGCTGAAGTTGTTGGTGGTGGTATGTCTGGTGATGCTTATCACTTGACAGCGACACATCCTGAAGGACGTGGTGCTATTAACGCTATGAAAATGGCTATTAGCGACGCTAATATGCAACCTGATGAATTAGATTACATCAATGTTCATGGAACATCAACTCCAGTTGGTGATATTCCTGAATTGAGAGCCGTAAAATCTGTTTTAGGTGAGCATGCATACAAAGTGAACATTAGTTCCACAAAATCAATGACAGGTCACCTCTTGGGAGCTGCCGGTTCAGTTGAAGCTATCGCTAGTATTCTAGCAATTAAAAACTCTACTGTACCGCCAACAATCAATCACAGGGAAAAAGATCCTGAAATTGACGAGAAACTAAACCTGACTCTACACACTGCTCAAGAGCGCCCTATCAGAGCTGCTTTAAGCAACACGTTTGGTTTTGGTGGACACAATGCTTCGGTAATTTTCAAATCATTTACTGAATAATTTGTGATTAAGTCTATTATTCAATCCATAAAACTTCGATTCTTACCTAAGAGGGAGTTTTATGGATTGTCTTTTGATCTATTAGGTTTTACGCCTAATAAAGTTGATCTGTACGAGTTAGCGCTTGTGCATAAATCAGCATCTATCCCTTGTAAGGATGGAGCTCCTATGAATAATGAGCGTCTTGAATATTTAGGAGATGCCATATTAGGATCTATTACTGCTGATATTCTTTACAAATACTTTCCCAATAAGAGTGAGGGGTTTCTTACTCAGGTCCGATCTAAAATTGTTAGCCGTGAATCTTTAAATAAGTTGGCTCTTACAATTGGACTAGATAAACAGGTGATGTCGAATGTCAACCTGAATAATAACAAACATATTTTTGGTGATGCATTCGAAGCTTTGGTAGGAGCTATTTTTCTTGATCAGGGCTATTCTGTAACAAAAACTTTTATCGAAGATAAAATCTTTCGTAACTACATTAATATTGAAGAAGTGGTTACTGTAGAAACGAATTTTAAGAGCAAACTGATTGAATGGGCTCAAAAGAATAAGAAAGATGTTGTTTTCGATACTCGAGAGAATGGATTGGATGAGGTGATGAAATTACCTGTTTTCATATCCGAAGTTGAAGTTGAGAAAAACCTTTTGGGAAAAGGTGTTGGTGCATCTAAGAAGGAGGCTCAACAAATGGCGGCTAAAGAAGCTTTAGTATGCCTCGAGAACCCTTTGGTAGCTACGGCTTAGTATGTAGTTAATTATTTCTGCTCGCAGAGCAAAAGAGGATGATAGTTCGCTATCATCCTCTTTTGTGTTTTTGTAGTTGTAAGTCTATTTTTTCTCCTTTTTAGCTTTTTTCCCTTTCTTCCTCTTAATTTTTTTGATGATTTTTCCATCATCACTAACTTCTACTTCGATTTCAATATCTTCATCATGATCTGACTGGCAGTTTACTTTGATGATTTTCATATTCCCATCTTTAGAAATGTCTAGATCAATATCCTCTTTTATGATATAAACCTTTTCACCTTTTTTATGCTTCACATCCCCATCTTCATCAATGATCTCAATTTTAACAGTTTTGTGCTTTCCATCACCTTCAGTTATAATGATATTTTCATGATCATCGTCACCCGATATAATCTGAATATTCTTACTGATTCTACGCTTTAATTTTTTACAATCTTTTGAATCTGAATCAAGACATTCCTTGATGATCACTTTGTGTTTGCCATCAGAATCTTTCTCATTAGAAATCCACATGAAATCTTCACCTTCAAAAACCTCTAATAAAGAATCGGGTAAGTTTTTAGATTTCATGATCTCAATAAGTTCTTTATGATCTTTGAATTCATGAATGATGGTGTCGAATTCTATAGACTTTCCATCCTTGTTAACTAAAACTTTGATTTTAGCTTCTTTCTTCTTCTTTTCTTTGCTCTCTTGTGCATTTGTGTTTTGCGAACAAATAAAGATGAGTCCAATTATTAATATTAAAAGCGATAATCGTTTCATAATTCTTAAAATTTAGTTTTGATTAAATAACTACTTTCAAAATTAGAAATTGCCTTATTTAAAAGGCGTTAAGTTTTGACTAAAAAGAGTTAAGGAAACCTTAATGTTTAATTGTATGCAAATAAAAAACCCTCCGAAAAATCGAAGGGTTTAAATATATCTGAAGGAATATAGATTGAATTAATCTAGCTTTAGAACAGCTAGAAAGGCCTTTTGTGGAACTTCCACATTACCGACTTGTTTCATCTTCTTCTTACCTTTCTTTTGCTTCTCTAGTAGTTTACGCTTACGAGTAATATCACCACCATAACATTTTGCTGTTACATCTTTTCGAACAGCTTTAACTGTCTCTCTAGAGATAATTTTAGCACCAATAGCACCTTGTATAGCAATATCAAATTGTTGACGAGGGATCAATTCTTTTAGTTTTTCACACATTCTACGCCCAAAGGATTGAGCATTGTCGAAGTGTATTAAAGTTGAAAGTGCATCAACACCCTCTCCGTTTAATAGAATATCAAGTTTTACAAGCTTAGCTGGTTTAAATCCTATCTGGAAATAGTCAAATGATGCGTAACCTTTTGAAATACTCTTAAGTTTATCGTAAAAATCAAATACAATCTCACCTAGAGGCATTTCGTAAGTTAATTCAACACGATCGCTGGTTAGGTATTGCTGATTGGTCATCATACCACGTTTGGCCAAACAAAGGTTCATTAATGAACCAACAAACTCCGATTTTGTAATAATTTGAGCTTTAATAAATGGCTCTTCAATAAAATCGAGTGAGTTAGGATCTGGCATATCCGATGGATTATGCATTTCGAAGACATCACCTTTTTTAGTGTGAGCAATATAGGATACGTTAGGAACCGTAGTAATAACATTCATGCCAAACTCACGATCCAACCGCTCTTGAATAATCTCCATATGAAGCAAGCCAAGGAATCCACAACGGAAACCGAAACCAAGCGCTAATGAAGATTCTGGCTCAAAAGTAAGAGAGGCATCATTTAGTTTTAGTTTTTCCATCGAAGCACGTAGGTCTTCATAGTCTTCACTATCGATAGGGTATACACCCGCAAATACCATTGGTTTTACTTCTTCAAAACCATCAATTCCCTCTATGCAAGGTTCTTCTTTATGAGTAATGGTATCTCCAACTTTAACTTCGGTAGATGTTTTAATACCAGAAATAATATAACCAACATCACCCGTTTTAAGTACTTTTCTAGGCTCTCGCTCTAGTCTTAATACGCCGATTTCATCTGCGAAATAATCTTTCTCAGTATTTAAGAACTTAACTAAATCTCCTTTTTTAACCTCACCATTCATAATTCGAATGTAGGTGATAATACCACGAAACGAGTTATATTCTGAATCGAATACTAAAGCTTGAAGGGGGGCTTTAGGATCACCTTCGGGACATGGAACTCTATCTACAATTGCTTCAAGAATATCTGGTACACCTTCTCCTGTTTTACCCGATGCAGCAAGAATTTCATCTCTATCGCAACCAATTAAATCAACAATCTGATCTTTAACCTCTTCTGGGTTAGAGTTTGGAAGGTCAATTTTGTTTAGAACAGGAATGATTTCTAAGTCATTCTCAATAGCTAAGTATAGGTTAGATATGGTTTGAGCTTGAATTCCCTGAGTTGAATCAACGATGAGTAATGCGCCTTCGCAGGCTGCAATTGAACGAGAAACTTCGTATGAAAAGTCAACGTGACCTGGAGTGTCAATTAAGTTGAGCACATACTTTTCGTCATCCTTGCCTAGATAGTCCATTTGAATGGCATGACTCTTAATTGTAATACCACGTTCACGTTCTAAATCCATATCATCAAGAACTTGAGCCTGTCTTTGACGTTCACCTACAGTTTCTGTTTCCTGTAATAAACGATCGGCTAATGTACTTTTACCGTGATCGATATGTGCTATTATGCAAAAATTACGAATATTCTTCATCTTCAAAAATCAAGTTAGATAATGCTTGAGACTCCCATCGTTTTACAACTGATTCAACTTCATTTACGGAGCATCTTAATCAATCAACAAAGATATTGAATTCCTTGGATTAGACAAGATGCTTAATACCTTAAATATTAAGCTTGTGCTTGATTTGTTGAAAGTCAATTCATTTTTTAATGGTATTCTTATTCTAAGAGAGTAACCTGCTTTCGTTTTCTGTTCTGATAAAATAACTATTGAAAGAGTTCAATTGATGTTTTAATAGATCATTGGTTTTCACTAAAAATGTTTAATTGCCTTAATAAGTGCAAAAAAGCAAATGCTTGGCCCTACGATTAAAATAGAATAAGCTAAAGACTGATTACTTGTGAAAATTTGAATTAATCCTCCTATTACTATAATACTAAAGCCCCAAATTGAATAAACTTGAGCTTTCTTTAATTTTCTTTCCTTCACTGATCCGTCTTTTTTAATCGATATGAAACACTTCTTATTATCCCTTAATTCCCCCAATGATTAAAAAGTAACCCAAGAAAATGCGAATTTCTTTTAGAAGTTGAATTTTGTTGATGAAATGTCTGAAAAGCCTGATTATTGCTAGTAAAGCAATGTGTTCGGTTTGTTATTATATTGATGTTTTTTGTCAGAATTATCTTTTTTTTTAAACAAAGGGTAGGGTAGAATCTGAATTATGCGGTACACATGTAAAAGCAGAGAATAAAGAAATCTTCTTTGAATAGAATATAAGTTTAACTCATAAAATCTATAGAAATGAAAAAGTTATTGTTCATCTTTTTAATTGGGATTGGTTTTACATTCACAGCCTGTGATCAATCTGATGATAATGTAAAGTTAATTGATGAAAGCGATTTAAGTATAACAGATGTGGCATCTGTGGTTGATACTGAAGTTGCAATTACTAATGTAATGACGGAAGCTGATTACGAAAGTGATTTGTTTTCATTGGAGGAAAGCTCAACCAAATCTGGCGGTGATGGCTCTCGTTTAAGAAACTTAGCTGAGCTTTATAAGAAATGGCGTTGTTATAAAGATGATTTAGGACCTGAAGTAACCATTGTAGAAGGAGAGAATGATGGTTTCCCAAAAACAATTACTGTTGATTATGGAGATGGTATTACATTAACAAATGGTCGAGTAATTAGTGGTATTGTAACTATACTTGTATCGGCACCACCAAGAACAGATGGTGCGATGAGAGAAATCGAGTATCAGGATTTTATGATTGATTCGATTGGGATTGCCGGTTATAAAAAAGTCGTATTTTCAGTTGAGAGTGGTGTTTCAAGAAAATTTGAACATGAATATGATTTGAATTTTACCTTTGCTGATGAAACAGAGGTGTCATGTGTCGGAAATAAGGCCAAAGAATGGATGGAAGGTTTGGATACAAATTATGACAGATCAGATGATAAGATTCATATTACTGGACAAGATGTATTTATAGATTCTGAAAATAATGAATTTAAAAAGGAGATTGAAGATCATTTATTGAGATTAGGTTCATGTAAGTTTATTGTAAGTGGTATCGTTATTTATTCACAAAATAGTGATGAATTTGCTCGAGTAGATTTTGGTGATGGAACATGTGATGATAAAGCAGTTAGAAATACTGCTGATGGTGAGACAGAAATGACCTTAGGAAAACATAAACACGGTAGAAAGAAATAAGTTTGGGGTAAAGGAGGGAGTAGTGATTGGCAGTTTTGTCAATCACTATTTCTGCTAAAAAAGATAATAAGCAACTATAGCCTGATTATTTCAATTTAAAAACTAATTTTAAGGAAACCATTTTGCACACTATTTTGAATAAAGAACATTTCAAATATCTGTTCGATACTTACTTTGATGCTATCAGAAATTATTTGTATTTCCGGTCGGGAGATTCAGAACTGGCTACTGATTTAGCGCAAGAAAGTTTTATGCGAATATGGGAAAAACGAAATGGTTTTAAGGATCCACCCACAAAGGCTTTGTTATATAAAATTGCAAACGATCTTTTTATAAGTCGATATCGCAAAAATCAAGTCGCTCAAAATTATATCGCAAATTCAAAAGAAGATGGTGAGATGCAATCGCCAGAAGAAATTCTAGAATATAAAGAGTTGGCGAATAAGTACGAATTGGCATTGAGTCAATTGTCTGAAAAACAGAGAGTCGTTTTTTTAATGAGTCGAACAGAAGGATTTAAATATTCTGAAATTGCAGAACGACTAAATCTCTCGGTAAAGGCTGTTGAGAAAAGAATGAAAAATGCCCTTAGTTTTTTAAAGGAAGCATTAAGAAATGAAAATATATTGAATTAACTATCTATTAATAATCTCATGAATTTTGACTTTAAAAATATGGACAAATATTCTGATGAAGAATTACTAAATTCTTTACCTGATATTGAACTGCCTTATTCAAAATCGAAAGATGAGGTTTGGGGCGAGATGTTTTCTGAGATTGAAAATGATCAAAAACAAGTAAAGAAAACCAGACGTTTATGGATTCCATATTCGGCAGCTGCTATCATGCTTTTGTTTATCTCGACAGCAACTTTTATGCGTTTATATACCGAAAGCATAACCTGTCCCAGGGGCGAACATTTATCATTCTTATTGCCAGATAATAGTAGAGTAGAACTAAATGCGAAATCGAGTTTAACTTATCACCCTTACTGGTGGCAGTTTTCACGAAAAGTTAAATTTGAGGGTGAAGCATTTTTCAATATCAGTAAAGGGAATCGTTTCGATATCGTTTCTCGTCATGGTGTGACAAGTATTCTGGGAACGAGTTTTAATATTAATACACGCAAGAATAATTATAAAGTAACATGCTTTACAGGGAAAGTTAAAGTGCAATCTAATCTAACTAAAGATGAGGTTGTTTTGTTCCCTAAAGATTTTGCTTCGATCAATAGAAATGGGCAAATTGAGTTGGAGTCAGGTATCAATGCAAATGAAAAAATAATGTGGCGCGATCATATCTTTTTCTTTACGGCCACGCCAATTCAACAAGTTTTTGAGGAAATTGAGTTGCAATATGATATTAGGATTGTAAAGAAAGACTTAGGAAAAATTCCTTATACGGGCAATTTTAGAAAAAGCAATTCTGTTGATGGCATATTGAATTGGGTTTGCCTACCTTTAGGCTTAGAATATTCGAAGGTTTCTTCAAAAAAATATATTGTAAGTTCAAAACAAATGAAGTGAAATTAAAGATTGTAATTTTATTCTGTTTTGTTTTCGCTTTCAGACTCATATCATACTCTCAGGAGATAAAAGTCGATGCGAAACACCAAAGCTTAAATCACGTTTTAATTGATTTGAGAGATCGTTATGATGTGCAATTTTCTTTCAACGATGATCTTCTCTCTAAATTCATAATTACGACCTCCCAAACTTTCCCCGAAGTAGATGAAGCGATTAAATTTTTATTAAAAAACACCTCCCTGGAATATCAATATACAGGTGAGGTTTTTCTGATTTATCAGTCAAGTCGTAAAAGACAATTTCATTTGAGGGGCTATCTCTATGATTTTGAATCAAGAGAATCTTTACCATTTTCGCATATTACCATTAATGATATTCCACAAGTTAGTGATGTGAGTGGAGGCTTTTCATTTACTTCAGAAACGGATGATCTGTTGCACTTAAAGGCCAGCCATTTGGGCTATTTTATTTTAGATACCATTCTTGATACGAATAAAGCTCATAAACTATATTTGAATTCAGCAAAATCTAACTTGCCAGAGATTTTAGTGACTGATAAAATCATTCAAAACTATATTAAGATTGGGAATGAAGCGGGCAATATTAAGTTGAGCCATAAAATTGTTGATTTTTTACCAGCTAGTGGTGATAATTCTGTCTTTGAGCTTTTAAGAATGCAGCCTGGAGTTGCAGCTTCAAATGAGCAGTCTGAACGTGTGATTATTTGGGGATCATATAATGGTGAAACTCAGGTTTTATTCGATAAAATTACGCTATGGGGACTTAAAAATACATTTCAGGACATAGGTGACATCAATCCACTTATTGCAAAGCATATCGATATTAAAAAAGGAGGATATGATGCACGATATGATGGGAGAATTGGAGGTATTGTAAATATTACTGGGAAAAATGGTAATCGAAATAAAAGGGCACTCAATTTATGTTTGAGTAATGTTACTGCTAATGCTTCTTTCGAACTCCCATTGAGTAAAAAATCATCATTAATAGCTGCTTATCGACAAACCTATTATAATTTATATAGTGACGAGTTAATTAAGGTACAAACAAATAAACTTGAAAATGGTGCTCTATCGAGCGATCATATTGAAGTGATACCTTCGTATGAGTTTCGTGATATGAATTTGAAATATTCATATACAGGAGATAGGGGTGATGCTTTTTTTGTGAGTCTCATTCGTGGCTCTAATAAATATGATTATAGTTTTGATCAAGGCTTGAGAAATCTGGTGAAAAAAAGTAGAGATAAGCGTGCAGAGCAATTCGGAGCATCTATCTTTTATAATAAGCAATGGCAAGCTGGAGGAAAAAGCGAATTGTTTATGGCTAGTTCAGGTATGGACACTGAGATTCATAGCTTGGTTGAAATATTTAGAATAAAGAATAATAGTGTAGAAGCTCGTCGTAACGATATTCAGAAAGATCGAATTTTTGAATATAAGACTGGTTTTAGGCATGAGACGAATCTTAATAAAAAGCTTTCTCTTCAGTTGGGGCTTACATACTTGTATCATAAACTTGAATATTCTGAAGATTCACTCGGTTTCAACTTAATGAATTATAATTCTGATTTTAATAGATTGAGTGCTTTTGCACAGAGTAAGATGTTAGTTAACGATAAGCTTAATATTAAAGTTGGCGCTAATTTAAATTACCCAACTTTAATTAGTCAACTGTATGTCGATCCACGATTATCCTTAAGTTATAAGTTGTCTGAGTCAGTTTCAATGAATTCAGCTTGGGGGATTTATCGTCAATTTATGAGTCGCAGTATTATATGGAACGAAGAAGGAAATCGTCGTACTTTTTGGGTTGGATCTGATGATAAAACAATTCCTGTATTAAGATCTGAGCATTTTGTAGTAGGGACATCCTATCATAGAAATGAATTTACGCTTAGTCTTGAGGCTTATCACAAATTTACCAATGGACATACACGTTATTTCAGGAATAGACGTATTGAAGGTATTACTGTAGGTAAAAGTCAGACTTATGGTCTCGATTTTTATATGAAAAAAAATATTAACCAACATGCATTTTGGTTAGCCTATACTTTAGGAAGAACTGAGGAAAAATTTGAATATGGGCGAGTTCAATCTTTTCAAAGAGCTTTACAAGACCAAACACATGAGATAAAATTATCGGGATTAGTAAATTTTGGAAAGTTTTATTGTTCTACTAACTATATATGGGCTTCTGGTTTTCCTCTTTATAATCAGCGTCAGAATCTTATTGTATCTGAACCTAATTATAGCCGATTGGATGCTTCTATTATTTATAAAATGAAGCTGAAGAAGGTGAAAACGGAATTTGGATTAATGTTCCTTAATCTTTTTGATAAGGAGAATATCAATTATTTTAACTCAGAGCGAGTCAATGTTGGGCAGGAAACTGTACTAAGTATTAATGAAAAGACAACGCCATTTTCAGTACGATTATTCTTGAAGCTTGGATTTTAATAGGTTTTAAGCCAATCCCGTCCTAAATATTTTTGTTTATACCCTCTTTGTGATTGTTAATAATGTGTTTAAGCTAGATATTAAGATAGAGGGATTATTTTTGTGCGCCTTATAATATGGCATCTCTTTTAAATGTTTTTCGTTTAACGAAAGCTTTAGAAAGACCGGGAAGTTCCGAGCTTGCCGAGGAAATCACCCGGCCGCACTTAAGCATGAGGCAAATAAGAAAGATATTTAAAAAGTAGCCTTGAATTTCTTTGCTTCGTTTCTTGTTTCAAGACAAGAAATGAAGTCGGGTTTGGGCGGAAAGCCCAATTGTTAAAATTATTTAGGATAAGATTGGTTTTAAACCATGAAGAACCTAAGAGATCGGATAATTGATTAACGCTTCAGAAATTAACTACTAAATCTAACAGAAGGGATGATTCACAATTGTATCTAACATGGCCCTACAAAGCAATTAATTATTATCCTCACAACTTAGTATTCTTCAGATTTGGTTACTAATTAGACAAATAATACAGCTGTAAAACTGTTCTATTTGTTTAGCACCTAATAACTCTAATTTTCAATTATTATCCTTTTTTGAGCTCTAGCTATTATTCTAAGGATGTAATAAAAAAGTAGATTTATAGATATGTTGAATAATCTTAAAATTATAAGATATTATCAGCAGGAAGACCTTCGAAACAAGATTTAAGAGTTTTGAGACGTCTGTTGTAATTGATCGACTGATTTTCCTTGCTGCATTGCGGTTTAAATTCTTCTTGTAGCTCTGATTTGAAACAATCCAGTTCTTTTTGACTTAGTAAATGTTCAATCATAGCCAACCCTTTATCAATATCCTGATTAAGTATTCCAGAAATTTTATTGAGGATTAGTTTTTTTATATTCTGCTTTTGACTAGTATTTATTGAATTATATTCAATAGAATTAGTTGTAGCAGATTTGTCGAATTTTATTACATTTGAGTGCATATCCTATGTTGCTGACCGTATTTGATTTTGAAAAACGATATGAATTTAGCGCATAGCTTAGGCTCTGAAAAATCATTTTTTATGATTGTTTCCGAAGTTCAAAGTTCGTTTGTGCAACAAATATCTTGTTTATTAATTAGATACAGAAAAAACGCTACTATGTCTAAGCATCAAATTGAACCCTTGTTTCAGCTTGTAAAATCGATGACTAAGTCTGAAAAGAGAAATTTTAAACTTTACGCTAATCGAATAGGTAGCGGGAAGGAGAGTAAATTTATTCAGGTTTTCGACTCAATCGATAAGATGGATACCTATAAGGAAGAGCTTATTTTTAAACGAGCTAAGGATATTAAAACCTCTCAACTTCCTAATTTAAAGGCCCATTTGTATAAGCAATTACTGACGAGTTTACGTCTGACTCAGGTTAATCATGATATCACGATTAGTATTCGCGAGCAGATCGATCATGCTAAGGTTTTGTACAATAAAGGTTTGTATCAGCAGAGTTTGCGCTTGCTTGAAAAAAGTAAGGTACAAGCAGAGAGGTTTGAACGGAAATTACTTCATCTTGAAATTGTTGAATTTGAGAAATTGATAGAATCTCAATACATCACAAAAAGTATGGAGACTAGAGCTGATGAAATTACATCGGAATCAGAAGGACTTAATCAAGAGATGGGAGGGACCATTTATTTCTCTAATATGTCTATTCGTTTGTATGCACTTTACCTTAAAGTAGGATATGCTCGTAACGATAAAGATTTGTTAATGGTTAGCGAGTTCTTTAATTCGAATATCCGATCTGTTGATTTAGCAAAGATGAGTTTTTACGAGAAATTGTATCTCTATCAGTCTTACGTTTGGTATTATCTCATTATTCAAGATTTTCTGATGTGTTATAAATATGCCCAAAAGTGGGTTGATTTGTTTCAACAGAATCCTGATATGATTTCGAGTCAATGTGATTTATACTTGAAAGCTTTAAATAATGTTTTGGTCGCTTTGTTCTATACCAATCATCAAAGTAAGTTTAAAAAAAACTTGAAGATTCTTATGAATCTTGAGAACGAGGAATATGTAAAGGCAAATTCTAATTTGTCTATTTTACAACAACAGTTTTCCTATATACATCAAATTAATGAGTCTTTTCTGGAGGGACAATTTAGTGCAGGTTCTGCTATAGTGCCAAAAATTGATTCTTTTATAGAGGCTAATAAATACAGTTTAGATAAGCATCGAAATTTGGTATTCTATTATAAAATTGCCTGCCTTTATTTTGGTGGTGGTGAGTATAGAGAAGCTATAAAATACCTGAATCGAATTATTGAAGAGAAAGATACATCCTTAAGGTCCGATATTCATTGTTTTGCTCGGATTCTAAATCTAATCAGTCATTATGAGTTAGAACATACCGATCATTTAGATTATCAGATTCGATCGACATATCGTTTTTTGGTTAAGATGGAAGACTTGCAAGAAGTTCAAAAGTATATACTTCGATTTATACGTCGACTAAGTGGCATTAGTCCCGATCAGTTGAAGGAAGAGTTTATTAAATCGAGACGAGATTTAATGCAATGGGTAAATGATCCATTTGAAAAGCGCGCTTTCTTATATTTGGATTTAATTTCGTGGCTAGATTCAAAAATTGAGAAACGTCCAGTACAAGATGTGATTATTGAGAAATCTAAGAAAAACAAATAAGTAAAAAGCTCTCAGAACAACAACCTGAGAGCTTTTTTTACTACATACTTAAACTCATAAATTACTTTATTTCAAAGCAAAATTAATAGGTACAGTATATGCTACAGAGACGGTTTCTCCTCTTTGCTTTCCTGGTTTCCACTTTGGCATTTCACTCACAACACGAATAGCTTCAGTGTCTAAAGAAGGAGATGCACCTCTCATTAATTTAACCTCTTCTACATTACCCTCTTTGTTAACCACAAAGCCGACATAAACTCGTCCTTCAATATTCTTCTTTTGCGCTTCAGCAGGGTACTGTACATGTTTCGCAATCCAAGTTTGTAGGGCTTTATCTCCACCAGGGAACTGAGGCATCTCTTCGCATACTACAAAGACTGGTTTGTCTTTAAAGGTTGGATCCATTGCTGCTTTAGTGTTATTCGCAGCTTGTGCAATGTTTGCTACTTCTTCAACTGGAGTTTCATTCTCCGAAGTACACTGCAAGTTTAGACTTAGAGCAATTGCAATTGCAGGAATTATAAAAAGGAATCTAAATTTCCCATTTTTTGAACTATTGGTTTTCGTCATCATTATCATTCGTTTTTTAGTAATAGAGCAGTTGAAGTTATTGGCTAAACCCATGACTTCTGCGCCCATTATTTGGTTTAAAATACTCGCCTGATATTCTCCGATGTTGCAGCCTTGCGCAATAACTCCTTCATCAGCTAACAATTCATGCGTTTGTTTAATAGCACGTTCAAAAAGCCAAGCAAAAGGATTAAACCATAATAAAACGGTTGTTAATTCCACCAAAAGCAGATCGATCCAATGCTTTTGTTCTACATGAATTTTTTCGTGAGCTATTATATTTCTAAATGATTCTGTGTTATAATCTTTTTTGTTGATTATTATTTTTCCTAAAAAAGAGAAATTAGGTGTTTCATTATCGACCTTTATTAGTTCTTGACCTTCGAACTCATCTTTAGGGTTATTTTTAATAATTTGTTGTGTTTTACTTATTCGAATAATAGACCTTAGAATTAGTATGAAACAAACAAAAGCATAAAAACCAATAAGAATTTGTGTGAATGAAATTTTATCCAACACGCTAGCTGTATGACTAGCCTCAGCTGTTAAATTAATGGCATTGAGAAGCATTACAATATTGGAACTACTTGCACTTGCTGCAACTTCATAATTCATTTTTACCAGAGGTAAAATAAAAGCCATAAGTAAAGATGAGGCTAAGTATAATCTAATTCCTTTATAGAACTTTTCATCTTGTAAAAAGAAATAATAAATTCCATAAAATAAGCCCAGTATGGCTGACGATTTTAACAGATAAATATAAAGTTCATTCATATCATTTATCTTTATTGATTTCTTTTTTAGTTATCTCTATCATTTCTTCCAAATCGGAAACACTTAAGTCGTTTTCTTTAGCAAAGAATGAGGCCATTTTTGAGAAGGATCCGTTGAAATAATCTTTTAATAAACTTCCCATTTGATGCCCCGAATATTCTTCCTTTGTAATTTGAGGAAGAAAGAGATGCGTTTTGCCTTGTGATAACTTTGTAACGAAACCTTTTTTTTCTAAAACCTTCAGTACGGTTGCAACAGTTGTGTAAGCTGGTTTGGGTGTGTCAAATCTGTCGACTATGGTTCTGACATTACTTTCTTTTAGCTCCCACAAAATTTGCATTACTTGTTCTTCTGCCTTCGTCATTTGTTTCATAACAGTACTCTATTTAATTGCAATTATAGATTATGAATACATTATCTACTACAAATCTAGTAGAATAAATTTTAACAACAAACCTTTCTACTATTTTTATAGTAGAAAGGTTTTATAAAAAATCCCCAAACCTTTTGTTTTGGGGATTTTTGATGATTATTTTTTTTTATAATTACATGATAAGCTTATAGCCTTTACCATGAACATTGATAATTTCAATGTTTGTTTCAGGCTTTAAGTGCTTACGAAGTTTGGTGATATAAACATCCATGCTTCGTGCATTAAAGTAATTATCGTCTAGCCAAATCGTTTTAAGTGCAAAATTACGTTCTAAAACTTCGTTTGCGTTATTGCAAAGGAGTTTAAGAAGCTCTGATTCCTTAGTCGTTAGCTTAATAGGTTTGTCGCCATCGTGAAGCAATTGCTTTTTAGAATCGAAAAGGAAGCGACCAAGTTTGAACTCTTCTTGCTTGTTCTCTGTTTTTCCACCAGCTCTTCTTAGTACAGCTTCAATACGAACCAATAGTTCTTCCATACTAAAAGGTTTGGTCATATAATCATCCGCTCCAAGTTTGAAGCCTTCCAAAACATCATCTTTCATCGATTTTGCTGTAAGGAATATTATAGGAATCTCAGAATTAATTAAACGGATATCCTTTGCCAAAGTAAAACCATCACGATGAGGCATCATGACATCAAAGATACCAATATTAAAAGGGTTCTTTAAAAATGCATCGTATGCCTTATCACCATCTTCGCATAAGGTTGTATCGTAGCCCTTAGCTACTAAATATTCTTTAAGTAGGAGGCCGAGATTTGCATCATCTTCAGCCAATAAGACTTTAATTTCTTCTTTCATAATGTCTATTTTTTAAATGGCAGGTATACTTCAAATTTTGTGCCTTTTCCAAGGCTACTATCAACACTTACATGTCCACCGTGTGCATCGGTAATTCTTTTTACATAGGATAAACCTAAACCAAAGCCTTTTACATCGTGAACATTTCCAGTGTGTACTCTAAAAAAACGTTCGAAAACCATTTTTTGGTCTTCTTTTGATATTCCAATACCATTATCGGTAATCGATATCACAATTCCTTTATCTTTATTTCGAGTGCTTATACTAATCTCAGGTGCATCTTTGCTATATTTTATTGCATTGTCCATCAGATTTGAAATAAGGTTACCTATATGAATTTCATCAAGCATTACAAGATCTTCTGTTGCATCAAGATGTTGGTAAGTATTCCCTTTTCGATCTTCAACTCTAATGGTGAAGTTAGGCATTAGATTCTCAATTATATGATGAAGGTTAAGAGGTTTTAATTTTAATTTTAAACGACCTTCGTTAAAAATAGCCATTTGTAATACTTTTTCAACCTGGTAACTTAATCTACGACTTTCATCACTGATTATTTTAGCCATCTGATTTATACTCGTTGGTGTTGTTGTTACAGAGTTGTCTCGAAGCATTTGCGAAGCTAAAGATATCGTCGAAATAGGTGTTTTAAATTCATGAGTCATATTATTGATAAAATCGTTCTTTATTTTTGATAAACGTTTTTGTCGGAATATGATGAAAATAGTGAAAGCACAACACAGAATTAAGATTAATGATAAAACCAGTGAAGGTATTAACATTGTGTAAGATTGTATGATGTATCTATGCATCCCTGGGAAAAAGATGTATAAGAAGTGTGAGTTCTTGAATTTATCGTTAGGGAATAATTGCTTGGAATATTTTTCCTGATGTGAGTCTTTGAAATAATTTTTTGATTTCTTTATAAATAGGTCATTATCAGATTTAATAGCATATTCAAAATCTAATTTAATACCATTGTTTAGTAGTTTTTCCTTAATTAGTTTCTGTATTGAGTTAAGATCAACCCTATCTTTTAGAGGCATTAACTGACGAGCTAAAAGAGACGTCTGAAATTGATACCTGCTTTGATTGTTTGAAAATGGAGATTGTGGGTCTCGAGTTTTCTCCAGAAAATCACTGAAATTTTCATTACTCAGTTCAGCTTTTTTAGTGTATATGACCTTGTTTTCTTTATAAACACTGACTTTTGCTTTTGTCTGCTGTCCAGGATTAGAAGAAAAATCGATACTATATTTTAGGCCATTTATTTTTTTTGTTCTGCTAATTCCTTTAGTTGATTGACTAGTAGTAGTTCCTTCATAAATACTCTTAGCTTCTTCATCAGACTCCATTTCATCAATAATCTGATCAAGAGCTCTACTTACCGTAAGAATAAACTGATCTTCTTTAATTTTTGCTGTAGACTGATAGTATTTGATCTGAATTAAGATCAAGCCGCATAAGGATATCGCTAAAACGATTGTTACTAACCAAATGTATTTTTTGCTCATAGATACAAATATAGAAAAATACTTAGGTGGTCGTTCATGCTTAACAATCTTTAACGGAGATATATTGCTCAGAATCATTTAAATTAATTATCTGTTAGGTAGCTGATGTTATTATATCATAATTTGGGAACGGAGTAGTTTTTTGCTTATCAATGCTTAAGCATAATCTCTTGTTTACCTGTAGGATGTATTATTATAAATAGAAATTGAATATGATCGATCTTTGCTTGATTGATAATATGTTATAGGACATTTTAGCCTATTTTTCACCATTATAATGTTGTGTTTAATTTATTGATCTTATTTTTGCCCACGAAGATCGAGTCTTTGGAATTGATCTTCAAATTTTGGTTAATAGTTAGAAGAAAGGATGGTTGTGGTTACCATCCTTTTTCTTTTTCCCCATGCTTTAATCTTAAATATGTTGATTGCAACACCTCAAATAAGATTAAATAGACTCTCGCTCATTATAATTAAATCAAGCTAAATGAATGTGTAATTGCCTGTTATGCTGATTAATAATGTCTTTTTGTGCTTGCCATGAGTTCGATCATGAATTTGAAATCTTATCAATCGTTAATTTATAATTGAAGATAGAGAATTTTGATTATTTTTGAGATCTATTCTTTAAGTTCAAAAAGTGTTGATAATCAGTGAAATTTGTGTAATACTTTTGTGAGTCATAGAAGAGTAGTGATGGAATTAGTTCAGGATAAAAACATTTTAAGATGAAGTATCGTTTTTCTTTTTTTACCTTATTATTCATTTTTTGTCTATCATCGCTTCGTGCACAAGTTTACGATATGACTCAAAGTGCTGATTCTATTGATCAGCAAACTCAAGATAGGATTGGTGTGAAAAAAAATAAATTCTATAAAGGTGATGTAGAATTTATAGAAAGATTGAGACTGGATGAAAAGGAAGTTGGAAAAGTTAAGATACTTCAAGATTACCGAATTGATGAATTACTTAGAATAGATCGAGCTGAAAATTCAGAGGCACCAGGTTTTCAAGGGTACAGAATCCAAGTTTTCTCAGGAGGTGGACGTGATAGGGAAAAAGCCTTCACCATACGCGAGGATCTAGAGGAACGATTTCCTACTCAAAGGGTGTATGTAAAATATCAAGCACCAGACTTTAGAGTGCGAATTGGGAATTTTCGGAATAAATTTGAAGCAATGCATTTGTATAAGCAATGTGTTAAAATATATCCTTACTGTTACTTAGTAAAAGATCAAATTAATTTGGATGATCTTGAGATAGAGGAAAAAAAAGATATTGAAGAAACAGAGTAATATGGAACTGCTTGGATAATTCTAAGCGGTTTTTTTATTGGAAAAATTACAAATGAAATTGTAATTTAGTCTCTGTAAGGAGTAAAAACAACTAAATAACCATTATAATAAAACGAAATGAGTGATCAACTTAAACACGAGTGCGGAATTGCTTTAGTCCGTTTGCGTAAACCACTTGAGTACTATCAAGAAAAATATGGAACTTGGCAATATGGAATTCAGAAGCTTTGTCTTTTGATGGAGAAACAGCATAATAGAGGACAAGAGGGAGCTGGAGCCGCTAGTATAAAAATAGATCAACAACCTGGAACGAAATATATTAATCGTCATCGTTCAAATGGGAATCAACCGATTAAAGAAGTCTTTGATAGCATTTATGGCGATTTAGCAAATGTGAAGGCGACTAATCCAGATAAGTTTGCGGATGCTCAATGGGCAAAAGAAAATGTTCCGTTTGCAGGAGAAGTCTATTTAGGTCACCTGCGATATGGTACTTTCGGACGTAATAGTATCGATTTTGTTCACCCAGTTAAGCGTGAAAATAACTGGCGTTCTCGTAACTTAGTATTGGCAGGTAATTTTAATCTGACTAATGTAGATGAATTGTTTAATTTATTGGTTTCATTAGGCCAGAGCCCAACGGATTATACAGATACAGTAACGATTCTTGAGAAAGTTGGTCATTATCTTGATGAAGAAAATCAACTTAAATTTAGACAATATAAAAATGAAGGTCATAGTACTCAGGCAATTTCTCCACTTATAGAAGATAACCTGGATATTCAGAAAGTATTGGCTAGTGCTTCTCGCGATTGGGATGGTGGTTATGCTATTGCAGGTATGTTTGGTCATGGCGATTCATTTGTAATGCGAGACCCATGGGGAATTCGTCCAGCTTATTATTATCAAGACGATGAGATTGTGGTTGTTGCTTCTGAGCGTCCGGTTATTCAAACAGCATTGAATGTTAAAGCCAGCGATATTAAAGAAATTGATCCTGGTAAGGGTGTTATAATACGCAAAAATGGAGACGTTTCTGAGCTTGCTATTCGTATTCCAGAAAAAAGAAAGTCTTGTTCTTTCGAACGTATTTATTTTTCAAGAGGATCTGATAAGGATATCTATCTTGAGAGAAAGAAATTGGGTGAATTATTAACTCCAGCAATTCTTGAGAGTATCGATAATGATATTGAGAATTCCGTATTTTCTTTTATACCAAATACTGCCGAGACGGCATTTTATGGTATGATGGAAGGTGTGCGTAATCACTTAATGGAAGATAAAAAACGTAAGATTCATGATTTAGATGGTGAGTGGACCGAGGAAAAATTACAAGAGATTATTTCTGTTGAGCCTCGTGTTGAGAAAATTGCGGTTAAGGATGTGAAACTTAGAACTTTTATTTCTGGAGATGAAGGTCGTGACGATTTAGTAGGTCACGTTTATGATGTGACGTATGGTATTGTTCGTAACGGAGTAGATAACTTGGTTATTATTGACGACTCAATAGTTCGTGGTACGACTCTTAAGAAAAGTATCTTAAGAATTTTAGATAGGTTGCATCCTAAGAAAATTGTTGTCGTATCGTCTGCACCACAAATTCGTTATCCAGACTGTTATGGTATTGATATGACTAGAATGGGTGATTTCTGTGCCTTTAATGCAGCTATTGCATTGCTTAAGGAGAGAAACATGGGGCATATTATCGATGAGGTTTATCAAAAATGTAAGGCTCAGGAAAATCTTCCGAAAGAAGAAGTGATGAATTATGTAACCGAAATTTATAAGCCATTCACTCCTGAAGAAATTTCAGATAAAATTTCAGAGCAATTGACTCCAGATAATATGGAGGCTGAGGTTAAGATTGTTTTCCAAACGGTAGAAAATCTTCACTCTGCTTGTCCTGAGAATAATGGTGATTGGTATTTTACTGGCGACTATCCAACTCCTGGAGGAAATAAGGTGGTGAATACATCATTTATCAACTATGTTGAAGGAAATGCTACAAGAGCTTATTAAGCTATAAGAAGATGTGTGAGTTGCTAATGACTCACATATTTTCCGATTTTATTATAAACAAAAAAGTCATCCGATTGGATGACTTTTTTCGTTTACAGCAATTAGGACTGTCTAGTTTCTTTTTTTGAAGATATGGAAATTCGTTTTAGGAAGACGAATCTTCAAGAAATTTAAGTAAGATGAGATATGACGCTCAACTTTGTTTTCGTATACATCTTCAATTGTAATCATGATACTTGTTTCTTCAACATCACCAAAGTGAGTATTTACAGCTGTACCAAAGCTTCTCATTGATGGTGATAGGCCCATGTAAGCATTAATAAGTGGAGGGATATTGGCCCCATTTTCGCGTACAATTCTTGATAATATTTTGTAGTTCTCTTTAAAATCGACACCGTTATAGGTTGCATCCATAGCAGCCGTGTTGATATCTGTTTTAAGTGGATTCAATGGCCATGCTAGATTGTCTGGATCATTGAACATACGATTCATGAAATAAAGAATGTGATTACGCGCCTCTGTATTGAAGTGAGGGTACATGGTAACTTTACCAAAGAAATATTTAACTTCTGGATATTCAACAATTAAAGCACCAAGTCCATCCCATAAGTTATCTAAAGCATAAAGGCTTTTTCTCCCTTTTAGTATAGATTGATATTCTGGTTGAACAAACGAACGACCAAGCTCAATCATATTTGGGATGTATTCTTTTTTGAACTTATCTGAAAAATCAAATAGTCTTGAAGTCGCTAATAATAAATCACCTTGTTCATTTGTATGAGCATCTTTACAAATAATGTATCGATAACCACCAAGAATCTCTTTAGCACTAGGATCCCAAACAATCAATTGGTGATATGGTTTCTCATCTAAATCATAATGATCAATATCCGTTTCTTTACCGGTTCCACCTCCAGCTTTTCTAAATGTAATTTCTCTTAATCGACCTACTTCGCGCATTAAGTGTGGCGAATCTTTGTGAGTAAAGCAATAAATTTCATTCGATCCCTTATTGGTCTTTCTAACAAATCGTTCCTCGGTGAGTTCCTTCTCAAGTAACTCTCTATCTACTGGTGGGATTATATCTTTCATTTGTTTTCTTTTTTTATTCGAGTCGATATTTAAACGTTCAATTAAGAGTATTTAAATATGTTTGTGGTGTATATGTAGCAATATAAGCGAAAATAAGGATAACACCATAGCTATTTTTATGGATAACTATGAAACGATTCTCAAATCTAAGCAAATATAGTACATCTTGTAGAATTGTGGTTTTAAAAATTAATCAGCAAGCTCGTAACATTGTTGCTTTATTTTCTTAGCCCACTCATTATGGGTTAAGCTACGATCAAGTGTTTCGTAAGGAATTGGATCACCAATTGAGATTTTAAATTTTTTCCCTCTTTGCTTGAACAATTCATTCACAAGATACAACATTTCTAGATTGGCTTTAAGGCCAATAAATTTTCTAAAGTTAGCTAGATTGTAGAAGAAATTTGAGTTTCTTCCGCTGATATGAATTGGAACGATATCTCGTTGGTGCTTTTTAGCTTTTACAATAAAACTTTTTTTCCATTCTAAATCTTTAATCTGCCCTTCTTGTTTTCTTGAAACCAATCCAGCTGGAAAGGTTAAAATTGTAGAATCAGATTCATATGCAGATTCAATAATTTTAGCTGCTTCTTTTGCTTGCCCACCATGTTTATTGATTGGAACAAAAACATTTCCCATATTTTTAAGATTCATCAGAATATCGTTGACAAGAAATCGAATTGTTTTGAAATGTTTTCCAAAAAGGCTTATTAGAATAAGGCCATCAGGTCCTCCTAAGGGGTGATTGGCAACCAATAGGTAGCGTTTATCTTTATCGAGTTTTTCTAACCCATCAATTTCGTATGTAATTGATAATTCATCTAAAACGGCTTGAGAGAAGTCAATGCCTTGTTTTTGATGATTTCTAGAAAGAAAATCATTTAGCTCATCTTGATGGATGATCTTTTTTAAATATGAAATAATAAAGCCAGGAATAAACTTAGCTCCTTTTTTGCTTTTGCTGTCAATGACTTGTTTGAGATCTATTTTTTGAAAATCCAGGGGTTTTGATAGGTCTTGCATTTTTATATAGTTCTAGAAATAAGGCTTAGTTGTGACGTATATTGACTTCATTGTGATTAATAAATACTTGCATTTAATCGAATAATGTCAATGATGCCCTAAATATCGGAATTTTATATTGACTTCTTTAGAAAACAAAGGCTCAATCGTTATAAAAGTGCAATGAGAGGTCTTTTTTTTTAGATTAAAGATATGTCCTATCGAATATAATATATACTACGAGATTTTACTTTCCTCCAATTGTCATTCTCTTATTAAGATCTATCTTTACGCGTTATAAAAATCAAGTAGAGTTCTCTCAAGTTTCTTGAAGACGGAAATAAAGGATAATAGAAAAATACAATGAACAATAACAAGAAAAAACTATTCATGGAGACCTATGGTTGCCAAATGAATGTAGCCGACAGTGAAGTTGTAGCTGCCATTATGGAGCACGATGGTTTTGAAAGAACCAAGGAAAGGACAGAGGCTGATGTGATTTTGGTTAATACATGTTCGGTGCGTGAAAATGCAGAACAAAGGGTTCGTGGTAGAGTTCAGGGTTTTAGTGTTTTGAAAAAGAAGAATCCGAAACTTTTAGTGGGTGTTATTGGTTGTATGGCCGAACGTTTAGGTGAAAAACTCTTCGAACAAGAGAAGAATGTAAACATTGTGGTAGGACCAGATGCTTATATGGATTTACCTTTATTAGTTAAGCAAGCAGAAAAAGGTGAAAAAGCGATTAATATTGATTTATCCTTGACAGAAACTTATAAGGATATTTGTCCTTCTCGTATTGATGAAACGGCTATCTCAGGTTTTGTTTCAATCATGCGTGGATGTAATAATTTTTGCACCTATTGCATTGTCCCATACACAAGGGGTAGAGAGCGTAGTCGTAATTTTGAAAGCATTATAAAGGAAGTCCACGATTTAGCTTCAAAAGGTTATAAGGAAGTTACTTTGTTGGGACAGAATGTGAATTCGTACCATTTTAAAAATTCAGTTTCTGAAATTGCTTTTCCAGAGCTTTTAGAAATGGTTGCAAAAGCAGAGCCTAACATGCGTATTCGATTTGCAACATCACATCCTAAGGATATGAGTGACGATACACTCAAAGTGATGGCAGCTAATTCAAATATTTGTAGAAGTATTCATCTTCCAGTTCAGTCGGGAAGTAACGAAGTACTTAAAAATATGCGCCGTAAATATACTCGCGAATGGTATATGGATCGTGTTGAAGCGATTCGCAAATACATTCCAGATTGTGGGATCACTTCAGATATATTTGCTGGTTTTCACAATGAAACAGAAGAGGAGTTCCAAGAGACATTAGACTTAATGAAATGGGCTAAGTACGATTACGCTTATATGTTTAAATACTCGGAGCGTCCAGGAACATTTGCTTATAAAAACTTGAAGGACAATATTCCTGAGGATATAAAATCGAAGCGTTTGGATGAGATGATTGCTGTACAAAGGCAACTTTCTTTGGAAAGTAATCAGCGTGATTTGGGAAAAACCTTTGAGATTTTGATTGAAGGGCTTTCTAAAAAATCAGATCAAGAATTGTATGGACGTAGCTCTCAGAATAAAGCTTTTGTTTTGCCTAAAAGAAATTTTAAAGTTGGAGATTTTGTGAAAGTGAAAGCAGTTAGTTGTAACTCTGCAACATTAATTGGCGAGATTATAGACTAAAATCTCTAAGCAAAATGAGTAAACAAAATAGGCTATCAATTTAGTTTGACAGCCTATTTGTTTATTTTATACAAGCCTAATTAAGCTAGTAAAGATTTAACTTTATCAGCAATCGTTTTTCCATCAGCACGGCCAGCTAATTCTTTAGATGCCATACCAACAACTTTACCCATATCTTTAATTGAGCTTGCTCCAGTTTTTTCAACTAGACCTTTAATAATTTCTGTTAATTCTTCATCACTAATTTGTGCAGGAAGGTAAGCTTCGATAAAAGACATTTCTTTTAGTTCTGCATCAGCTAATTCTTGACGTCCACCTGCAACAAAAGTATCGGCAGAATCTTTTCGTTGTTTAGCTAGTTTTTGTACAATTTTAAGAGCATCTGCATCAGCAATTTCAGTGCTACCTGTTTTAGTCATTTCAAGAGTAAAAGCTGTTTTTACTGCTCTAAGAGCTTGTAGCTTTTCCTTATCTTTGGCTTTCATTGCTGCTTTTATATCGCCATTTATTTGTTCTAATAAAGTCATGATGTATCAGATTAATGTATAAAACCGAGTCTGAAAACTGGACTTATACTGATTTGTATTAATTATCGAAATCATCTAAATCGAAGTGAACAACATTTGATGTTTTAGGAGGTTCTGTTCGATTTAAATTAATTTGTTTACGCTTATATGCTGGGATATCTTCATTTTCCTGAATTTCATCCTCGTTCATATTACTCGTGTCTAGTTTCTCGTTTTTCTTGACTTCTGGTTCAGTAACTGGATCCAATTCCAATTGTAACTTTTGAGTTTCGGTTACCTTTGCAGGGCCTTTACCTCCCTTAAAGGCTCTGGGCTTATTAACAACAGTTTGTTGGTTGGTGGTTTGATAATTTTCAGAATCTTCATGCTCAAACCCTGTTGCAATAATGGTTACAGATATTTTGTTCTCAAGAGCTTCGTCTTGACCAGTTCCCCAAATAATATTACCACTGTCACCTACTGCTTCATAAACGTAATCGGTAATTTCACCAACTTCGTCCATGGTGACTTCCTCATTTCCTGACGTGATATTTAAAAGGATAGATTTTGCACCTCGCACATCGTTATTATCAAGAAGGGGAGAGGTTAAAGCTTCACGAATGGCTGTTACTGCTCTACCTTCGCCTTCAGCACTTGCTGATCCCATAACAGCAACACCACTGTCTGTCATTACGGTTTTAACATCTTCGAAGTCAACATTAATATAACCATGTAAGGTGATAATTTCAGCGATTCCCTTGGCCGCTGTTGCTAAAACATCATCAGCTTTTGAGAATGCTGTTGATAGTTTTAGGTCTCCGTATATTTCTGAAAGTTTCGCATTATCAATAACCAGAAGAGAATCGACACTTTCTTTAAGTTTTCTAATACCTTCAATGGCTTGATTTATACGTTGTCTACCTTCAAAACGGAATGGAATGGTTACAATACCAACCGTAAGAATATTCATATCCTTAGCAGCCTTAGCAATGATGGGAGCAGCACCAGTTCCTGTACCACCACCCATGCCAGCAGTTATAAATACCATTTTGGTATTATCTGCTAGTACATCGGTAACATCATCTAAGTTCTCTATTGCCGATTGTTCACCTTTTTCAGGCTTATTTCCCGCTCCGCGTCCTTCTGTTAACGATTCGCCAAGCTGAATTTTTTTTGGCACATTACTTTTTACTAAGGCTTGTGCATCTGTATTACAAATAACAAAATCAACATCTTTGATGCCTTGCTGATACATGTAGTTAACAGCATTGCCTCCACCTCCACCAACTCCAATTACTTTAATAATTGAAGATTCGTTTTCTACCAAGCCAAAGTCCATTAATTCCTCGCTCATTAATTATATCTTATTTATCCTCTGTTGGATGTGTGTTATTGTATTTTCGTATTTAACGTTTTAAACTGCAAATGTAACGCTTAATTACTTAGCTCCTTAACCTTATTTGAATTTTTTACGGGAATTTCATTCAGATGCTAGAATTGTTTATCTAATATCAGAATTTACATCGATGTGTCTTCATTATCAAATAATGAACCAAAAGTATCTTTCAGCCAGCCTGATTTTTTATTGTTTTTCACCTTTTTAGGTTGAGGTGAAACAAAAGAATGTTCAGAATTATTTTCAGACGTTCGTTCTCTTTTATTGTCAGGTGTTTCTTCTTTAGGAGTATCTTCAAACATTTCTGTTTGCTGAATATCTTTCATTTTAGGAGAGGCAGATCTTCTTTTTGAGTTGCTTGCCTCAGCCTCTAACATTTCAGGGTTCTCAATGATCAATTCGAGTTGAGGCTCCTTATTCTTTTCTTGTTGTCGAGGTTGAATGTTTAGTTCAGGAATAGGATTATCTGTGAAGCCTGTTGCAATTATAGTTACGCTTAATCCTGTATCACAAGACTCACAATAACCATTCCCCCATATTATATTGACATCCTTACCAACAACTGCCTGAACATATTCGGTAATCTCGGTTACCTCCAACATAGTTGCTTCTTCTTTTCCAGAAATAATATTTAGTAAGATATTACGTGCACCGTAAATATTATTGCTATTTAAGAGAGGGGAATTTAATGCTTGCTTAATGGCTTTTATGGCTCGATCTTCTCCAGCCACATTGGCAGATCCCATTATGGCAACTCCAGAGTTACGCATTACTGTTTCAACATCGGCAAAGTCGACATTTACATAGCCATGAACGGTAATAATTTCAGCAATTGATTTTGCTGCAATTGATAAAATACTGTCTGCCTGAGCAAAAGCTTCTGAAAGCTTTAAATCTCCAAACATACTTCTCAATTTTTCATTATTGATAATCAATAAAGCATCAACATGTTTTTCTAAATTCTCAATACCTTCAAGAGCTTGTTGTACCCGACGTGTTCCTTCAAATAGGAACGGTATGGTTACAATGCCCACAGTAAGAATGTTTTTTTCCTTAGCTAATTCTGCTATAACAGGAGCAGCACCAGTTCCTGTACCGCCACCCATACCAGCAGTAATGAAAATCATTTTTGTTTTTTCACCAAGAAGCTTATTTACTTCATCGATGCTTTCTATGGCAGACTGACGACCTTTTTCAGGCTTGTTTCCTGCGCCGCGTCCTTCGGTTAAACTTTTACCCAATTGTATTTTAGAAGGGATAGGACTATCAATCAAAGCTTGAGAATCTGTGTTGCAGATAACAAATCCAACATCTTTAATACCTTCCTTATACATGTGATTGACAGCATTACTTCCACCGCCTCCAACACCAATAACTTTGATCATTGACTCTTCTTTTGTTTCGAAATCAACAGGTAGTATATCGTCAATCA
>Ga0209272_10000465_pt1 | contig 33637 bp, 29 predicted proteins | sample tdDd002_FD_187125 | JGI IMG/M metagenome (GOLD analysis project Ga0209272, IMG submission 187125) | Marine sediment microbial communities from the Atlantic coast under amendment with organic carbon and nitrate - tdDd00.2 (SPAdes)... | ecosystem: Environmental > Aquatic > Marine > Coastal >... | reverse complement strand
CTCCAGCTCTTGCAGCCTCAATAGCAGCGTTTAATGCCAATAAGTTTGTCTGTTCAGCAATTGTTTGAATTGTATTTGTTATCTCAGAGATCTTCGAAGAGTTTTCAGACAGTTTATCAACATTTGTATTTAATTGGTTTGTTGACTCTTCGGTTATTTTAAATTGTTGACTCAAATGTTCAACAAGTTCTACACCCGTTTTGTTTTTATCATTTACTTCATCAACACTCCTTGAGATTTTATCCGACCTTTCTACACCAGCTTTTATTTCCCTAGCTAGAAGATCCATCTTCTCAACTGCTACTTGTGAATCGTTGGCTTGTTCTTGAGCGCCTTCAGCAAATTCTCCGACTGCAACAGCAACACTTGAAATGCTCTCTTGACCATCATTAACAATATTTAAAAGATCATTTGATGTGCCTTCAAGAACGTTAGAATCTTCTTTGATTACAGACACAATCTCTCTCAGGCCTTTTCTAAGTTCTACAACCGATTTGGCCATAATACCTGTTTCATCTTTGTACTTCAAAACATCGTCGTACTCTTTTCTGTCCATAATATCCAGATCAGCAGTCTTATTAATTAGATCCGTTAATTTTTTAATCGGCGTTGTAATTGTTCGACTCATGAATAGTGATACAATAATCCCAATTACAATTGAAATCACAAGCACGACTGCAAAAGCAATCACATTTTTAACAAATCTTTCTTTTGCTAAGTCTTTCTCTTCTTGAACCATCACATCAATATCGTCCACATAATTACCAGTACCAATCATCCAATCATATGGTTCGAACAACATAATGTAACCACGTTTTCTCAGTGGTTCACCACCCTCTGTTTTAGGGAAATAATAATCTAAGTATCCTGCACCATCGCTTTTAACGATTTTTGCAAATTCTTGAATTATTTTTGTACCATTTTGATCTTCTAATCCAATACGGTCGCTACCTTCTGTAGCTTCGATACCTTTAAAAACTACATTGATACCCTCTACTGTCTCTGCCCAAAAATAACCAGATTCTCCGTAAGTCGAGTTTCTGATAAAGTCAGCCGATAGAGTTTCAGCTTCAGATGCAGTAATTAATCCAGAATCCAATTGATTTTGTATACCATCTAATCCATTTACAACAATTTCTACTTGATGCATGATATTTTCATCATAGCCATCTCTTAGTATCGATTCCATTTCTTCAACAGAATGTTCATTTTCAATATACATTGTAAACAAACTAATACTCGATAATGCCACCGTCAATATCAATGTATTGTTGAATTACTCACTACTTAATCCCAGAGGGCTTTGAAGTGGGAGATTCCGACCAGCTCGCATGAAACGGTCTAGACTTCGTAAGGAAGTTGTCGTTTAACTTTCGCCCTTTCAAATACAAGGGTGACCTTATCCGATGAATTTAGGCTTATACAGCCTGTATTCTTACTGGATGATCCAAACACCCATTATCCCTCAACCTTTGAATAGGCATTGGGACTACATTGTCCTTAAGGTATTTCCTTAAGATATTGAGGGATCCGTTGATATCACTGTTGACTAGATATCCCTCATTTGTTCTGAAGAGTCCTCGTTTGACTCTTCTTTTTTTGTTGTAATACTGTTTCGTCAACGGCTCAAGGTCGTAGGCACTAACTCCTGAAGTGTAGGTTTCACTTACTTTTACGACCTCTAAGCCTAAGAGTTTTGCCTTGTACTCAATAAGTTTTACTAGTTTTTGGACAGGGATCTGCACAAAACTCTTTATGAATGAATCCTGTTTAATGCCCGAAATATCACCAATGACAATTGTCTTGCACTTATGTTGCAGGGCAAGGCAAACAACCCTTCTACTAACTTTATGAAGGGCATCATGGAGATAGTCGTTTCTCTGTTTTTGAAGGTCAGACAACCGGTGAGTACGGTTGAAATATTTACTGCCTGTCTGCTTCATGCGGATTCCTGATAGTCGGGCGATTTCCTTATTAAAGTAGGCGTTCCTTGATTTCATGGTCTTTCCGCTGATTAGGATTTGCTCCGTGGAATCCATAAAACTGATTCCACAGAGGTTGTCTAAACCAAGGTCAATAGCCATGACATTTTCGAAGGACTTGTCAACCTTCTGTTCCTCTTGCTTGTAGATAACGATGAAACACCACTGTTTCCTGCTGTTGTCCCAGGTAATCTTCACCTGTTGCAAGGCATCCATATTCAAACGCTCTTGAGCCTTCAAAGGCAATTCAAGATTTAGACTTTTAACGTTGAACAAGGATTGCATGGCTTTGGAGAGGGATAACTTCAGAAGGTTTCCTTCGGTGCGTGTTGCAAGATTCGTGAAGATGATCTGGTTCTTCCTGTGTTCGTGATTCTTATATCTCGGAGGTGCCGGGAAACCTTTATACTTATGCGGATTCTTCTTGCAGTCGGCAGAAGCCTTGAAGAATGATTTCCAATCCTTCTCCAGAACCTTGAGCATCTGCTGATATGTATGTGAGTGCATGAAATCCTTATGCCAGTTAGACTTAAAGAAATCATTCATCTCTACATAAGACATGGATCCGTTCTCTCTGCATTCATAATTGGCGATATTATAGAGATTGGTCGTATGGTACGATAGTTCATCGATAATCGCCAATTGCGAGGGATTAAGTTTCATATACAGTTTACATGACAGTTTCATTAAGACACCTCCTTTCACAGGGAACTTATGTTCCTATTATACAATAGAAACCTTGCGATTGCAAAGTTTCAGAGCGTTAATATTTAAGATTATTTAAGCAGTCACAGAACACTTATGCAATTCATCACCCACTTACAGAAGAGGGGTGTATTCTTGCATCTTTAAGATAAATCATTAACTTCAATAAACTGTATTACAAAAAAAACAAGAACTATTATAGTTCTTGTTTTAGATAGGATACAACATCCTCTTTTTTTAATGGTCTTGCATACAGATACCCTTGAGCTAAGTCTATGGTCATCTGATGCATCAAAGATTCCATATATTCATCTTCTATCCCCTCAGCTACAACGATTAAATCAATGGCATGAGCAAATTCCACTATACCTTGTATCAGTTGATAAACGGTTTTATCTTTAACAGCTTTTTCAATAATCAACCGATCAATTTTTAAATGCGTTAAATTCATACTTAACAGATGATTGAGTGAAGAATAACCTGATCCAAAATCATCTAATGATAGACTGATACCAGCTCTTCTTAATAATTCTAATTTTTTATGAATTTTTTCATTTGATTCAAGAGCTATTGATTCAGTAATCTCAATGTTTAGATGTTCAGCTGGAAAATTGTATTCCTTGAGAAGGAGCAGTACTCTTGGGACAAATTCCTCAAGATGTAATTGAATTAAAGATACATTTACATTAATTTCATAATACTTATTCAATTCTTTTTTTAATGTCACACCAAATTTTATCGCTTCTTCTAAAACAAAATAGCCAATTGTATTAATAAATAGATTCTTCTCAGCAATAGGAATAAATACATCTGGTGGTACAAAACCAAATGTTTTATTCTCCCATCTGGCTAATGCTTCAAATCCTTTGACTTCTTTAGTACTAAAATCAATTAGTGGTTGATAACATAAATAGATTTCCTCAAATGCTAGAGCTTGAGACAATTGTCTTTCCATTGTTACCCTATGAATTAGTTCTTCTCTAAGACTTTTACTAAATAATAGAAATTGATTCTTGGAGTTACTTTTAGCTTCATACATCGCAATATCAGCATTTGATAATAAATCTTCGAAACTATTACCATCTTGAGGAAACACGCTGATACCAATAGAACCGGTTATAGAAAATTCTAAGTCTCTATAATAAATAGGCTGACTAGTAAGTTCTAACAATTTATTTGATATAGTAATAATTTTTTCTTCAGTTGGGTTAAGCAACAACATACCAAATTCATCACCACTTAATCTAGAACCGAAATGTTGACCATCACAACATTCACAGAATCTTTGACTGATAATTTTCAATACTACATCACCATAATTATGACCATAAGTATCATTTATATATTTGAAATTATCCAGATCAATGTAAAATAAAGCAAACTCGTCTTTATCAACAATATGAATCTTTGCCTGTTGCTCAAACTTTACACGGTTTGGCAAACCTGTTAGGTAATCTTTATAAGCTAATTCAGAAGCTTTTTCATATTGTCTTTGAAGAGCATGTTCAGAAGACAACAATTCTTCAGATAAACTCTTTAATTCCTCATTTTGAGCATTTACATTTTGAGCAAGTGCATTATAACCTTGAATTAAATCATCTATTTCATCATTGGTTTTTAAGTCTAACAATATTAACGTCTCTGAAGATTCTGATTCTTTCATTGTGTTTTTTAACAATACAATTGGTTTCATCGTTCTTTTAACAAAATAATATGATAATAAGCCTGCAACAACAACTAAAATAACTGAAATCAAAGCCGTTATTCTATTAATTTCAGCAACTCTGTTTGTTATATCCTCCATTGGTAAAAAAGCAACCAACCTCATGTTGCCTTGATTTAAACGTCTTAAGTAATAATAACCTTTTTCGGTCTTAAGATTACCTGAAATTATACGACTTTCAACTAGTAGTATATCATCTAAATCATCTAATGATTTATTAATATATGTTGCTTCAGAAGCAGAAATAATCTGATTGTCATCATTAACCAATAACATCAATCCTGTATCACCAATATCTGACAACTTAAGAATTTCAGGTATTTCATCTAAATTGATATCCACACCTATCACACCATCAATATCCCCAAATTGAATATAAAGTGAACTTGTAATGACCAATTTTCCTGTCGCTATATCGGTATAAGGCGCACTCCAATTCACTTCACGCGATTCATAGGCCGCTTTATAATAATCTCTCGTTCTAGGATCGAAATCTGTTGGTATCACGGCATAAGGTTCCAAAATGAAGCTTCCGTCATTAAAAGTAACAAAAGCATTTTTAATGTATCTTTTTATTTCTGTCAATAACTTCAATTCTTCTCTTATGCTATCGTCATCCCTATTTGTGTCAATATAGTTTGTCTTGATAAATAACAAACTGTCAAAAGCATCGCTAAAAATGATATCCAAATTTTTCTGCAATAAAACAGAAGTATTGATCGCACTTAATTCAACGTTTTTTTGAGTGTTACTTTCAACAAAACTTGAAACCGATACCTGTAATATCACAAAAATTATAATAAGTATCAGTACGATAATGCTTTGAATTTTTCGATACAAGGTCCATTTTATTCTCATAGTACTCCTACCTTAAATAAATACTCAACTAGAAATTGCCGCTTGATAGATAATTCTACACTACCGTATTCAGAGACATTTAACGGGATTGATTTACCGTTTATTTTAATATAGTTGTTTTTGTCAACCATCATATATATATCATTATATCTTATATTTAAGTCAAAAGTGAAAGTATTATCTAAAACTATGTCTTTATGATTTGGCATACCTGCGCCACCTTGATCTTCATAATCAACTTTGTAAAGTTGAATATCATATCCTGATACCAAATAATATTCTTTAATGTGTGTTAAACTCACTGAATGTATTTGCTCAGTTTCAACAGTTATTGATTTGATAGGTATTTTCATAAATACAATTGCATCATCAGATACAACTGTAAATACAGGCACCCTTATCATCAAAAGCATTAATAATATGATACTAATCTTGTACTTCAAAGCCATGCTCCTTATAGTAAGTTATCGCTCCTGGATGCAAAGGTATACTCATACCCTCTAAAGCATCTTCTAAGGATAATTCTACAGCACTCTGATGTACATCACTTAATCTATCGTAATAGGTCCAGAAACTGTCCAACATGTCATAAACAACCTCTTCATCTAATGATTCATCACAAATCCATAACGCTCTTGTAGAAAGCGTAATTTTATCATTAGTTTGACCAATATAGGTATTTGCAGGAACAATTTCTCTTGTATAAAAAGGATAGTCATTAATCATTTTAGTTAATATGACATCCTCAATACTTAACATGTTAATATTAACCTTGCTACTCATCAATGTTACACTTGAAGTTGGTATGCCACTTGTTATAAAGACAGCATCTAGATTACCTTTATCCATTTCTACTATCGCTTCACTAAAAGTCAAATAATATGGATCAACTAGCTCCAAACTCATCATATGAGCTTCAAATAAATTATTCGCATCAAAATAATTGCCACTATCTTTTTTTCCTAGACTTACTCTTTTTCCTTTTAAGTCATAGAAGGTTTCTATACCAGCTTTTTCTCTAACTATAATCTGAATAACTTCAGAATACAAACTTGCAATACCTGTAATTGAATCTACTGGTTCGTTATCAAAGGAACCGATTCCTTCTCTTGCCCATGCCGCCACATTACTTTGAACCAAAGCCATATCAATCAACTCATCATCAATCATATGTGTGTTAGAGACAGATGCATTACCTGTATAGGCATTTACCATCACACTACTTTCATCAGTTATGAGCTCAGCAATAGCACTCCCTAGAGGATAATAAGTCCCTCCTGTAGATCCCGTTGCAAACTTGAGAATTTCCTTATTTTCCGAACATCCTGTTATAACAATAAAACAAATCAAAACCAAAATCGTTTTTTTCATAAAAACCTCCAATTGTTCTACTTAACATTTACCCATTTATTGCAAGTTTATGCATTATGATAGGTATGAGTCTAAATGAATATTTTTGATTATAAAAAAAACTTTTAGATTAAAACAATCCAAAAGTTTTATTATTACGTATATAAGACACTAATGACAAGCTGTTTTAAGCCTTCATTTAATGACATTTTTTTCATAGTAAACGTCGATAGATATTTCTTATCATCCACTAGATAACAATAATCATGTCCTGGACGATCTTTTACAAACTGTAATTTGCCACGATACTCATGGCCCTTTTCCTTGAATAGGCTAATAATCATCTGAATCAAATCAATATTACTTATTAAACCTGTTCCAGCGATATTATAACACTCATGTATTTTAGAACCAGTCGTCACACGATAGATTGCTTCGCAAGTATTAGAAACATGAAGCCAATCTCTGTAGTACTCACCATTTCCGTAAATAGGAATATCTTTATGGTTTAAAACGGCTTGCATCACTTTTGGAATTAACTTTTCCTCATTTTGCATAGAACCATAATTATTGGTACTTCTAATAATGACACCAGGAAAATTAAAGGTGTTATTATATGATTTGATCAGTAGTTCTGCACTTGCTTTAGTCGCAGCATAAGGATTCATCGGATTGAGCAATGATGTTTCTGTGTTTTTTTCAAGAGTCATATCTTTGGAAGAACCAAATACTTCATCAGTTGATATTTGAATAAACTTACCGTTACCATTCCAATTCGATTTTGCTATATCCATTAAAATTTGTACACCAATATAATTAGTCTGTATAAATGATGACACATCTTCTATACTACGATCCACATGACTCTCAGCGGCAAAATTAACTACAGTCTCAATTTTATAAGATTGAAAGATTGATTCAACGATATCTGAATCACATATATCACCTTGAATAAAAATGAAATCATCATCTAATTGGTTCTGAATCCTAATAAGATCACCTGCATAAGTTAACTTATCTAAGATAATCACCTTATTATAAGGATGTTTCTGTTTCTTAAGATACTCAATAAAATGTGAGCCTATAAAACCAGCTCCACCTGTTATCAAAATATTATTCATAAAAACCCTTCACTTTCTCACAAATATAGTGAATGTCTTCTTCTGTCATATTGACATGTAGTGGTAATCTTAACAATCTACTGGCATCTTTGGTATGCCTGTTCTCTCCAATAAATTCACCATATGCCTTACCCGCATCCGATAAATGAAGGGGTTCATAGTGACTGACACTTTCGATACCACTTACATATAAATGTTGTTGTAATAGATTTCTTTCTTGCCAATCATTAGTTTTAATGTAAAACAGATGACCATTGTGCTTTTCTTGTTTAAATACATCAAATGTTCGCAGTTGCTTTTGATATAGACAAACCAACTTCTGTCTTAGAGATATAATCTGCTCCCATTTTAACAATTGGGCATATAAATAAGCACATCTAATGCTATCCATACTATAAGAAGACCCCAAGGTTTTCCACGTATATTTTTCAACTTCTTTATTCTGAAAAGCAGAACGATTTGTTCCTTTTTCAATTATCTTAGATACTTTTTCATCAAGTGTGTTATTGTTAACAATCAAAATACCACCTTCGCCACCTGAGGTAATGTTTTTGGTGCTATGTAGACTAATACATGAAAAATCACTATAAGTCTCCGAATCGGTATTAAAGATACTTTGAGCCGCATCCTCGATTAAATAAATGTTGTCTTCACATAATTCTTTTAACGCTTTCATATCACAGATGCTACCACCATAATGCACAGGTACAATGGCCTTTGTTTTTTCTGTAATGGCATTTTTGACACAGTTAATATCAATCATCATATTCTCATCCACATCGACAAAAATAATCTTAGCACCTCTTAATACAAAAGCATTGGCAGTAGACACAAATGTATATGAAGGCATAATAACTTCATCACCTGGTTTAATATCAATTGCTAGTGCTGCGATTTCTAATGCTGCAGTACACGTATGAACCAAATAACTCTTATTGTAGTATTTATCTAAAATTTCTTTAACCTTCATATGATAGTAAGTATCACCTGTTAGATGCCCTCTTGAAATGGCATCAGCTATCATATCCGTTTCTTGTTTTGTTGTATAAATTTCATTGAATTTTATCATGATTACCTCTTCATAATTTTAACACAAGAAAAGAGTCTTTAGCACCTTTTAATTTGTACAGTCTGTAATAAAGTAATTTTAATACTGACATAAATCATATTGAATACAAATGATAACAGAAAAAAAAGCTCGTAGTTTCCTACGAGCTGATTTATTATCAAGAACCATCTTGTGATGTTACTGGTGCAGAATCTTCTGCTGAGTTACTTTCGCCACCCATTGCTTCCCATTCAAGCCATGCACCATCATAAATTCTGATGTTCTCATAGCCAGCTTCTTGTAATAAAGCCATTGTTTGAGTTGCTCTGAATGATGATTTACAGTATAAAACAAGCTCATCTTCTTTTTTAATACCTTTGTCACTGTAGAACAATAACATATCTCTATCTGACATAAATGTGCCATCCGAGTACATATTTCTTGAATGTGGATACAATATAGCTCCTGGGATACTACCAGCATCATATTCAGCAATTGATCTAACATCAATGATTTTCACATCAGTTTCAGGATCTTCTGTAATAGCCTGTAGACTTTCAAAATCAATGATCATAGATGCATCTGCATCATTAGCTACATAGTCAGTCGGCTCTAATTCAGTCACTTCTGTTGTACCTTTTAGCTCCGCTTTTACCATCGCTTTAAATCCGCCATTGATAACTTTAACATCATCATGACCATAAAGCTTCATTGTCCACCAAATTCTAAATGCGCTGACACCACCGTTATCATCATATATGTAAACTGTTGAGTCATTTGATATACCTTTTGCACTTAAAACTCTTTCTACTTTTGCTTTTGGTGCTACCGTTGCAGTTACAGGTTTGTCTACTGTCAAATCACTTGGTGATAAACAAATAGCATTTTTAAGATGTGCTTCAGCATAAGCCTCTTCACCTCTAGCATCTATCACAATAACACTATTGTCTAGATAGACCTTTCCTACCGCTTCAGCTTCTATAACATTCAATGCATCATCAAACGTTGTATCATTACAAGATATTAAGCTCGTAATAAGAAGCATTACTATTAATAATACACTAATTTTCTTTACGTTCATTCTAAACCTCCATAACTAAATTGTGTGAGATTGTTAATAAGGTTTATTATTTTGCTACTACTTCAAATCCATTGTTAGACCATCCAAGAGGTGCATTAGCTCCAACACCCATACCACCATTAAGTGATACTGCATCGAATCCTAATAATCTTAAAGATGCAACTGTTTGACCAGCTGTCTGTCCTGAGTAACAGTAAACAACAATTGTTTTATCTGTTGGTAATGTCGTAAATAACTCTGCCATCTCACTACCAAATGGTAATAAAGAAGCACCTTCAATATGACCTGCATCAAATACATCTTGTTGTCTGATTGAAAGAATATAAATTGACTCATCATTCTCATCAATTAACGTTTTAAGATTTGCTTCAGAAATCTTATAGTTTTTAAACATTGTTGAACTTACATCAGCTAAACCAGCATAGTATGCATCCATAGCAAGTTGAATTGTAGGATCAATATCATTTCCTAAAGCTTCAATTGCTAAAGCTTCTGTAGTTGTTACATCTGCAACACCTTCAACTTTAGAAATACCAAAGTTCCAACCTAAGTTAACACTTCTTGCAGGGATACCAGCAATATTTAAAGTTGCTACTGCTTGACCAGCTGTTTGTCCTGAATAACAGTAGATAAATACTTCTTTGTCAGTAGGAATGTTCATTAAGTTATCACTCATCATTGTATTCCAATTGATGTTAACAGCGCCTTCAACATGACCTTTTGCATAATCGTCTGCAGAACGCATATCAATGATAAACATGTCATCACCATTTGCTACTTTTTCTACAAAATCAGCTTGTCCAATTTTGTAAATATGATCTGGCATATTTGCAAAATAATCGTTTACTGCAACTGTTGTTGGAGACTCAACCATAAATCCATTGTTCATCCAACCTAATGGTGCATTAGAACCAACACCCATACCACCTTTTAGTGATACTGCATCATAACCTAATAATCTTAAAGATGCAACTGTTTGTCCAGCAGTTTGTCCTGAATAACAGTATACTACAACTTTTTGATCTTTAGGAATCGTTGAGAATCCTTCTTGCATATTTTTACCGAATGGTAATAATTCTGCTCCAGGAATGTGAGCTGCGTTATAAGCATCTTCTTTTCTAATTGATAATAAATAATAATCTTCGTTATTGTCCATCATTGCTTTGAAGTTAGCTTCAGAAACAATGTTAGCTCCAAAGTTAGTACCTTTAGCATCTGCTAAACCAGCATAGAATCCTTCTACGGCTGCCATAACTTCAGGATCAATATCATTACCTAATGCAACCATTTCAGTTACGTCAGTAGTTGTTACATCAGCAACACCATCAACTTTAGATAAACCGAAGTTCCAACCTAAGTTAACACTTCTTGCATTGATACCAGCTATGTTTAAAGTAGCAACCGCTTGACCAGCTGTTTGTCCTGAATAACAGTAAATGAATACTGGCTTATCTTGAGGAATATCAGCTAAAGCATCACTCATTGCTGTATTAAATGTAATATTTACCGCGCCTTGAATATGACCTTTGTTATAATCGTCAGCAGCACGCATATCGATAATAAACATATCTTCATTATTCTTAACCATTTCTACAAAATCAGCTTGACCAATTTTGTAAATATGCTCTGGCATATTTGCAAAGTAACCGTTAACAGCTTCTTCTAGAGAAGAAGTAGCTGAATCTCCTGTACCTTCAGATGATGTATCATTTGAGTTGTTTTCTACAGCATTATTAGCTGAATCATCCATTTGTAATCCTGCGTTTTCATTTGAGTTGTCTGAACACGCAACAAAAGAGAAGACTAAAACGAATACTAGTAATAAACTTAGAATTCTTTGTTTCACTTTCATAAAATCCTCCTATTAAATTAACATATTAACCTACATAAATGTGTGAGATTGCTGTAAGTTGTATACATTGTTAAAAAATAAACAACGTTCTAATAGTATTATATCTTATAGCACCCTTTATTTGGTATCAGATTTCCTTATACACTATACATGTTTTCGTTAACAGACGTCTATTTTCTTACTAAAAATAGTTTATAATGTATATAGAAGCTTACGAAAGGACGGTTCCACTCCATATGAAACATTTTGCTATAAGAAAAACCGATTTGAGAAACAACAAATGGCTAATTCCCATTTTTTTCATTCTTTATTTGATCATTCACCTTTGTTTTCTAGTGGATTTCCCGTTTATACATTCGGATGAGTCTTGGCTGAGCGGCTTCACAAGGCATGTTATGACAACAGGGACATTTAAGGTCAGCGAACCTTTTTTCAACGAGTACCCCCGTGCCATTCATGGCCTTAGAATCGTATTTGTCAGCTTACAATCACTCTTTATTCGACTATTTGGATACTCACCATTCAGTGTCAGATTGTTATCTTTAATCGCATCAACATTCACTCTATGGTTTGTGAATTTAATATTAAAGTATTTGAGTTGGTCTTCACTCTATAGAGTGTTGTCACTTTTACTCATATCATTACAAATACAGTTTATTTATGCGAGTCATTTAGCCAGACAAGATGTACTTATTTTACTTATGATGACATCAGCATTTTACATCACCTTAAAGAAGAAAAGACCTGTATTAACCGGTTCACTCATTGGATTATCCATTGGCATTCATCCAAACAGTTTTCTAATTGCATGTGGTATTGGGTTAATTTACTTGGTGGATGTCATAAAGAAAGAAACCTCTATCAAAGAGTTGTTATTACTTATCACAACAACCACTTTATGGGCAGCTCTTTTTATAACAATTAGCCTCTCACTCAATCCAAACTTTGTACATGATTACCTTTCCTTTGGAGAAAGTTTAGGAGTAGTCAATTATGAGTTTAATCGTTTTGAAGGATTTTACTATTATTATTATAAACTATTTCATCAGATTGGGGGTACTTATTTACTCCTGCCAATTCGTTTTGAAATTCTTTTATTACCACTCACAATAATCATTGGTATGTATCATCTTATTTCATTCAAAAATAAATCCTTAACATCTATTTTCTTGATGATACTAGGCATCAATATGGGTTATCTCATTATCGGTAGATACAATCAAACAGCCATCATTTTCACTTTATTCTTTTTAATGTTATTTTGGATTGTGTTTCTAAAAACACTCATACCGGATAAAGTTTTTTGGATAACTCTTCTTATAATCGCAATATTTAACGGATACAACAGTTATCCGATGGTAACTGTAGACAATGACAGTTATCAGGAGTTAGGAGAATACTTGCAACTAGAAGGTCGTGTCCTTGGTAATCTTAATCTAGAGTATCACTTAAAAGAAGGTCAGCTTATTGACTATAGAAATCTATGGGATACCACTGACTTTGAAGGTTATATTAAAGAACATGATATAAAATACATTATTGTACCTGAAGAAATGTCATATATAAAAAAGACATCCCCTAAATGGGATATCTTATATGGACCTTTGCCATATTATGATGATATGATGCGTTATCTAGAAAACTGTGAAGTGACAGATTCCTTTGAGTCTAAAACTTACGGCATGCGCATTGCCAGATACATCAATACCTACCCCTGGACAATAAAAATATATAAGGTAAGCGATTAAGCTTACCTTATTTTATGCCCATTTTTTTATGGTCTTATTTTCAATTGTGTTAAAAACATATTTTTCAATAATCAAACTACATAAGATAATGGCAAGAATACCAGCAAATAAGCCAGGGGTGTCAGAACTGTATCTTTTTTCTGAAATCAACCACCCAATACCATTGCTCTTTCCTACAATACTAAAGATCATCTCAGCACTGATAAAACCTCTCCAGCCTCTACTCCAACCTATTTTCGAACCACTGATGATACCCGGTAAACTACCTGGCATATATATTTTAAACCACCTTTGCGCTCTAGGAATTGTAAACACATGAATCAACTGTCCATATTCTTGATGAATCCTCTCGACTTCTTGTTTGACATTAATAAGAAGAGGCCATAATATGGCGTGGACCACTATCACTAAGATCGTTCCTCGTCCAGCACCAACCCATAACAAGATTAAGGGTAATAAAGCAACCCCCGGCAAAGGATGAAATATAGTAATCATAAACTCTATGAGATCATTGAGTATAGGGTGCCTGCTCATCACCACCAGTATCAGTGCTAACACTGCAGAAATAATAAAACCTTCTCCTATGACCAAAAAACTATTAAATATGGCCATGATAATATCGCTTATATCAGAGAAAAAAGCTTGCCCTATGGTTATAAGTGATGGCATTGCGATCACTGAAAAAAGCTTAAGCTTTACAACAACTTCCCAAGCAATCAATAGCATCATAACAAATATGATTCTATATCTGTTTTTTACCATAACAAATCATCTTCCTCAATTTGCTTTTCAATATAACCATTTCTAAACATAAACTCTACAAAAGTCTCAACACCTTTTACTTCCGTCTCATAAACAATTCCAGAGTCATATACATAAGTTTCAAGTGTTTCACGATCAAAATCATAATAATTTTCTAATATGTCCAATGTTTCTTCTGGAGACTCTTTCATAAATTCCAAAGTCTCTAGTAAAGCCTCATTGAGTGCTTGATAAGCCGCTTCATCTTCATGGAAATCAGGTGTTGTTATACCAACGATGAAAGTAAACTCATCTCCGAAACATGTTTCTCCAGAAATAATCTCAGTCATTCCTTGGTTTTTTTCTTCAAATAAATAAGGTGGTGATGTAAAATGATAATCTATATCATTGCCTGTTAAAAGGACTTGCATACCATCTGGATGTTTCATTGTAACCAGTTGATCATCAAAATAAGTAGCATCATTCAATTCTCTTTCTGCTGCCATTGATAATAAAATATGTTGAATACTTCCTGGTTGTGGTAATGCAATTCTTTCATCTGCTTGAATGTCTTTTAAACTTTCGATACTCTCTTTTCCCATTAATCCAAGAGGCGCTCTAGAAAGTCCAGTAAAAATTCTCCAGTCCATCCCTTTATCAGATCCCATAATAAATGGTGGTATACCTAAGAAACCAACATCTAATCGATCTGCAACCATAGCTTCTCTAATAGCTGTTGTGTTACCGAATTTCACCCATTCAATTGAATGATCCTCTAATTTCGAATCTAAAAATCCTTTTTCTTTCATTACTTGTATTGGTGCATAAGCTAATCCATATTGTTCTGCAATAATTATTGTTTTTTCTTCTTGACCGCAACCCACTAAAGTCAACATCAAGAGTATTAGTAACCATTTCTTCATCTGTAATATCTCTTTCCTCTTATTAATAAATTCTCAGTATCATCCATTATTTTGAATTGATCATAAACCTTTTCAATATTACTTCTTAAATCCAATTCATCTTGACCTGTTATTATGATATAACCCGCTCTTTGTGAAGCATTCTCTGTCAAACCAATTGTATCTCCAATTTCGTAATGACATGCGATATCAAGAATACAGTCTAGAGACTTCATATGTTCTAAATCTGTTATATCAGTTACTTTTCCTGGTTTGCAGAAATACAACTGAGTCGAATAAACTTGTTTTGTATCGTAGACATACTGATTCAGCCTATTCTTATCATAATCTTTGCGTATTGCCCCCTCTATCACCATATCCAATATATTAACACCCGTTACATGGGGAATGGTCACGTCCTCGTAAGCACCACCAATTCTACAGGCTATCTCATTAACATAAACACCATCACTTCCCACTAAGTATTGGAAATAGATAGGTCCTTCAGTTATTTCAAATCCTGAACAGATTTGGTAGGTCATCTCCATTATATCTTTTTCATAATGTTCTAAATGAATTGACGGATACTCATGTGCTATACAAACACCAATATGTTCATCTGAATGAAATGTCACTCTATCGGTAATCGCTAAAATCGTCACTTCACCTTCAGACACCCACCCGTTAACTGTTACTTCTTTGTTTTCATAAAAAGACTCAACAATGATCTCATCAAGTGCTGAGTATTTAATCACTTCATCAAAGTGAGTTCTGACTGCTTCTTTACTATGTAATTTAAAGATGCCACGTTGTCCTTGTGAATCAAGCGGTTTTACAACATATGGCGGTTCAAAATTCAAGTCATCATCTTTAAATGATTTCTTTATAAAAGCAAAAGGGGCTGTTTTTATTTTGTTTCTTGTAAACTGTTCTTTCATTGCTTTTTTATTGGTAACCAAGAAAGCTGTTTCTGTCGTTAAGAAGGTGTTTATATTCATGGTTTCAGCAATTCTGCTAACGGTATAAACCGGTTGGTCGGTACCACTGGTCATAATACCATCGATAGCGTGATTCTGTGCTTGAACAATTGATTCTTCATAAGAAAAAGTATCTGCTAAAACAGAAATATCCGCCAAAGACTTTCCAGGAGAGTCTATCCGATTGTCACTAACAACCACTTCATATCCTAGAGATTTTATTCTTTTGATGGCATTTAACTGGCAATTGCCTGCTCCCAATATCATTATTTTTGTCATATCGTGCCCTCATTTAATTCAGTAATCTTAATTGACTTATGTTTAGGTTTCATCCACTCAGGCAAAATACCATAATAGTAATTTAATTTTAAAAACAATTTAAGTAACTTTAAGAAGTTATATCCTGATTGACCATACGGTCTCTTGTTCTTAACAATCTCCATTTGTCCAACAAGCGTCGTATGTTTAAGAAGCACCCCACTGAGATAGATAAACTTATAATCACAGTTAAGGATTTGTTTATTCAATCGACGCGTAAAGATCCTGAAACTGCTTACACGTTTATCACCCATATGTTTGTAGTGATATTTAAAAAACAAAGCTGTTAATTTTGATCCTAAATGTCTATGGACACCATAATCATCTTTACCAATACCATAAACCAAATCATAACCTTCTTCTATCTGTTTTACCAGAAGATTGATATCATTTGCATTATGTTGTAAATCATCATCCATCGTTACAATATAATCTCCAGATGCATGTTTTAAACCATTAAATAATGCAGCTTGTTGTCCAATATTTCTATCTACATGAAGGACCTTTACATTTTTATAACGACTCAATTCCGTTAAGATCTTCATACTTTTATCTGTACTGGCATCATCTACAAATATAATTTCATAACTACAAGTTACTGAGTGAATGATCCTATTATAAAGTACGGTAAGTGACGATTCACTATTGTATACCGGTATAACGATTGATAATTTCATAATGACTCCATTTTTATCTTTAATCGTAGGCTTCTAGACAAGTCCCATATAACTTTGTATAATTGAATCAAGTTAGGTGGTGACTCATGGAAAAAATTGATTGTTTCGGGGATATATGTCCCATCCCATTACTAAAATTAAAAAATTCTTTAAAAACCTTAGGTTTAGGTGATTCAATCATGTTGGTTGTTGACCATAGTTGTGTTGTTGAGTCTATTTGTGATTATTATAATTCAAGTCATCATCAAGTGATAATAGATGAAGTCATCAACGGTGTCTGGGAAATCACAGTGACAAAATCACTTTAACAGAATTCACTTGTACCACTTTTTACAAAATAATCTATAATTGGATTTAAAGATTCTACATGTGTGGAATCTTTTTTTGATGCCAAGTAAATATCATAATCCAACGAGAAATCTACAATTTCAATTGTTTTGAACTCTTCTTCATATAATTCCTTTTTTATAGACAAATAAGGTAAAAAGCTTAAACCCAAGTTATTTGCTATAGAAGATTTAGCTGCACCAATCGAATCCACTTCGAAAACTACCTTTAAATCATCCATTTTTAAGTCCACATCTCTAAACTTCTTTCTTAAAAATTTGTTAATTGGATACGAATCATCTAATGTGACAAACTCATATTTCATCAAATCTTGAACTGTAATCGTGCTAGGTATGTTATTATTTTTACAAGCTGCCAAAACAATTTTTTCTTTCCCGATAAAATCATAATTCAAAGTATCGTCACAGGGTTCTTCGCTAACAAAAGCCAAATCTGTGATTTCATTAGATAAATCATTAAAAGATTCTTCATTGGATTTGGAATGAACTTCAAACTTATATCCCGGAAATTTCTTTTTTATCTTATATAATATACATGGCAACGAATAATTGATAAATGAAGAATACCCGTTGATTCTTACATTTTCTAATTTTTGCTTTCTTGAATACAATTCATCTTCCATCTTTTGATAGATCCGAAGCATTGTACCGGAGTACTTGTAGACGATTTTTCCCATTTCAGTAGGATGAACACCTTTATTACTTCTGTCGAGTAATTTATAACCCAATTCAGCTTCTAACTTCTGAATTATTTGGCTAAGTGCAGATTGAGAAATATGACTGTTTTGTGCTACTTTTGAAATACTTAGTGTCTCTACTATTTCTTTAAAGTATTTAAGAGTTCCAATGTTCATGATTTACACCTCTCTTTTCAGTAAGTATTACTTACATTCTCTATTATATTTCCTAGTATAGCATTTTTGCTATAAGTATTTCTAATATAGCTTTTTAAATATAGTTAATTATTTATCAGAGTTGGATGGTATATTATAGATGTGAGATTGTTAAGTTCGTATCAATATTGTAATCATGTAAGGAGTGATTTAATGGCAGAGCAAAGTTCAATTGCCAGTAGAAGAAGTTCTACACGTGCAAAGAGAAAGCCTAAGAAAAATCAGATTCCTTTCGGTTTGATTCTTGTTGCAATTATAGTTGCAATCGGAATATGGCTTGGCACCAACAGTGGTAAATTAGTTTTATTTTGGACCACAGGAATATGTTTTGGTGTCATTTTACAAAAAGGAAGATTCTGTTTTACAGCATCAATGAGAGACCCATACCTAACTGGTAGTACATCTGTTACAAGAGCCGTTTTAATTGCTTTTGGTGTTGCTACAGTTGGATTCGCAGCAATTAAATATGGTTACGATGTCATGGGATTACCAATGCCTGGTATGAGTTATGTAGTACCAGTAAGTTTTGGAACAGTTATAGGCGCCTTTATGTTTGGTGTCGGAATGGTTATTGCAGGAGGTTGTGCATCAGGAACACTGATGAGAGTCGGAGAAGGCTTCCATATGCAATTAATATCACTACTATTCTTTGTAGTCGGTTCACTTTTAGGAGCTCAACACTTTGGATGGTGGAAAGAAAATGTTATATCAAAAGGTAAAGCTGTTTTCCTTCCAGATGTTTTTGGATGGGCAGGTGCATTATTCGTACAATTATTAATTATCGGATTATTGTATGTAGCAGCTGAAAAATATGAAGAAAAAAGAAAAGCAAACTAATGGAGGTTTATTATGAACGAAGTAATTATTGATTGTTTAGGTGAAGCATGTCCAGTGCCTTTAGTAAAGGCTCAAAATAAATTAAAAGAGTTAGATCAAGGTGATATCCTTATCGTACAAATCGATCACAGTTGTGCTATGAAAAATCTACCTGAATGGGCTAGAAAAGATGGTCACAATGTAGAAGTTGAAGAAGTAGATGACGGAGAATGGGAAGTAATCATCGAAAAAATAAAATAATTTCCTCACTTAAGGAGGTATCTATACTTTGGAAAACAACGCAGAGAAAAAAGTAAAGTTTTTTGATCGAGTAAAGAAAAATGAATACTACTTAAAATGGATCAAAAGTCCGTTTACATATTTAACAGCTGCTATTTTGCTTGCATTATTTCAAATAATCACATTGGCTGCAACAGGTAATCCTTGGGGTGTCTCAGGTGTATTTGCTTATTGGGGTGCATGGATAGTTGAATTATTCGGCGGTTCAGTTGATAAGTGGTATTATTTCGCAAGTCCTGGTGCTCAAGCAACATTAGATGCTGGTATCCTAGAACATGCTGGTACTTGGAGAAATCTTGGTATTATCTTTGGTGCATTAGCAACTGCACTCTTAGCTTCAGGCTTTAAGATCAAAAAAATCAAATCAAAGAAACAAATTATCGCAGCAATTTTAGGTGGTACTCTAATGGGTTACGGTGCTAGAATTGCTTACGGATGTAATATTGGTGCATTATTTAGTGGTATTGCTTCACTGTCTTTATCTGGTTGGGTATTTGCAGTAGCAATGTTTATAGGTGCAATAGTAGGTAGTAAGCTACTTGTTAAATTCTTTATGTAAGGAGACTATTTTGGCTAGAGAAAAAAAAGTCGAACATTATGACGTTGTTATAATCGGAGGCGGTCCAGGTGGCTTATCAGCTGCTATATATACAGGCCGTGCTAGATTAAAGACAATTCTAATAGAAAAAGCTTTAATAGGTGGTTTAGCAACTTATACAAATGAAATTGCTAACTACCCAGGATTCCCAGGTGAACCTAAAGGTGAAACAATTACAAATTTAATGAAAGATCAAGCTAAAAATATGGGTGTTGATTTTAAATTAACAGCAGTTAAATCAGTAGATTTAATGGGCGAAGAAAAAATTGTTGAGACATTCAGAAACAAATACATCGCAAAAACAGTTATTATTGCTACAGGTGGGCGACCAAGAGTTACTGGTGGCTTAAATGAAGAAGACTTCTTATTTGATAAAGGTATTTCATTCTGTGCAACTTGTGATGCTGCTGCCAATACAGATAAACATGTAGTTGTTATCGGTTCTGGTGATGCTGCTATCGAAGAAGGTATGTTCTTAACTAAATTTGCAAAGAAAGTTACAGTTTCAGTAATGCATGATGAAGGTATTATGGATTGTAATGAGATTGCTAAGGTAGCTGCCCTTTCTAATCCGAAAATGGAGTTTGTTTGGAACTCTGTTGTTCATGGTTTTGAAGGTGAAGGATACCTTGATAAAGTAATTCTAAAGAATGTAAAAACAGACGAACTTATTCCAGTTTCATGTGATAACTGTTTTGAATTCATCGGTTATATTCCAAATACTGAGTTATTTGAAGGTCAAGTTACTTTAACTGACAGAAAATACGTACCAGTGGATGAGAAAAAAGAAACCAATCTACCAGGTGTATTTGCAGTCGGTGATGTAACTGAAAAATGGTTAAAACAAATTGCTACTGCTGTTGGTGATGGTGCTATAGCTGGTACTGCTGCTGAAAAATATATAGCAGAAGAAGAAATTTTCAATGATAAAATTATGCAAAAAGATAAACTTGGATTGATATATCTTTATAATGCAATTGATCAAGATTCAAGAGAATTCTTGGGTAATATTGAAAACATCGAAAGTAAATTCAATGAAGAGTTAGTTGTCAATCGAGTTGATATTTATAAATCAACAGGTATCGCTGATAAATTAGGTGTTGACAAGTTCCCTTCTATTGTTCTTACTAAGAACGGTGAAGTTGTTGAAAATCATACTATTTTATGTTGTGAAACAATTACTGAAGCGATTCAAAAATTAAGCTAAAAAGCACATATGTGCTTTTTTTTTGGGTTTCAATAGGCTAATATTGGGTAATATTGAATAGATAGTTATTAAAAAGGAGTCATTATGAAATATCAATGGAATTCTTTGCTTATTAAAGTAATATTTTTGGTAATTAGCTTAAATCTAATTTTTGGCTCAGCAATAATGGGATTAACTTCAAAAGAATCGTTAGACCAGTACAACTCTCTTCTAAACGATGGAAAATCAGCACAACTTGATAACATTAAGTCTGAACTTGAGTTAGAGTTGTATAAAGTCGAATCGTCAGTCACTTCTCTTGGACAATCGGTCGAAGAGATGTACAAGATAAATCTGTCTTCAGATAGAAACTTAAATGACTTTGAGGAGAATGTCGTTTCACTATTTTCAAACTATTTGAGTTCAGAAAAAGCTGCATCTTTTAGCCTATATATATATCTTGAACCTAACAACGAAGAGGATATTCATGATGTCTGGATTACCTATCAAGATCAAAATATAGTTCGTCACGAAAAAATACTTTATGAGAGATATCAATCAAAAGAGGATATGGACTGGTTTTTTGATGCAAAGTACACGAAGCAAGCCTATTGGGTGACACCATATTATAATCAGTACAATCAATATATCAGTCCTTATGTTATGCCATTATACTACGAAGGTGAGTTTATTGGTGTTATTGGTATGTACTTAGATATTGATCATGTAGGAAATAAGTTATCACAATATAATGAATCTACCGATAACTATTATTGGGTTGTCAATCAGGAAAATAAAGTTGTGTATCATCCGATTCATGATGAAAGTACTATTTCAGATGTTCTTATCGATAACTCTCAGTCGTTGCCAGCATATGTAGATATGCCTGTCGACGGCGATCAGCATCGACATTATTTATCACCTACACATAACGGATGGATACTGATTAACACGATTAAATACGCCACTCTAACAGCATTTAGGACCATAATGTTTAAGAAGATCTTTATCAGTATCGTCATGTTTAGTTTTACTTTTATTTCTTTAATATGTTTCTTTGTAATGAAATACACAAACAATATCAACAAGATGATTCAAGCTCTAAAAAAAGCACAAACAGGCAATTTTTCTGAAGTTGTTCCAGTTGAATTTAACGATGAAATCGGGACTTTGTCACGTGTTTTAAACGATACATTAGAAACTATAAGCAATGAACAAAACAAATTAAAAAGACTCAGTTATTTTAGCTTACAATCTCAATTACCTAATCTTGAAAAATTAAAACAAGATTTGCTTCATCATAATAATGTAGAGTTGATATTATACATATTAGATCTTGATAATTATAGAAATATCAAGGATTTGCTTGGTAAACAAAAGAGTGATTCTCTTATCCATGAAATCAGTAATAAATTATTAGAAATCGAAGAAATAGGTCTAAAACTTTACCACATCTCAGGAGATGAATTTGCATTTTTGGATATGTCTCCAGAATTAGCTAAGGTTACAACAAAAGCCGAATATATACTAGATTCACTAAGGCAGTTTACATTCAGCACAAATTATAATATTACGATTTCGGGTTCAATCGGTATAGCAAAATACCCTGATGATGTTTCTATTAGTGGTGGTTTAATTGATTGTGCTGAAATTGCTTTGTCATTAGCCAAACAAGAAGGTAAAGATAAATACAAATTATTTTCTCGATTTTTACCGACCAATAACAATTCAAATCTTGCTTTTACTGAATCATTTAAACATGCAGTTGAAAATGAGGATTTTGAAATATACTATCAACCAATGGTGAATAGAAATAATCAAACGGTGTGTTTAGAAGCATTTGTAAGGTGGATCCATCCAACTGAAGGTCTTTTGTATCCAGAACAATTTTTAGGTGTTGCTGAATATACCGGTCTGTTAAATGATTTTAGCAACATAATTTTTACTAAAGTTTGTCGAGACTATCACCAGTTTAAAAAAGACTATTTATCACCTTTTAAGATAGTGATTAATCTGGCTCATAGACAGCTTTTGAATCCATTGTTTATCTCAAATATTTTATCCGCATTGAAGCTAGAAGATATCACCCCAGAAGTCATAGCATTCGATATAACTGAAGATATCATTACCTATGACCTCGAACAATCAATTAAAAAGTTGAATGCACTTAATGTTATTGGTATTGAAGTTAATTTAGATGATTTTGGTAAAGGTGTTTCCTCTATTAAAACATTGACTGAACTGCCTATTCAAAAGCTAAAAATTGATAGCTCTCTAATCGATCAGTTAGAAGATGATGATGTCAAATCACTTGTAAATGGAATGATACAGTTAGGACATCAGTTGAATTTGAAGGTTGTTGCAGAGTGTGTCGAATCCTCTTCACAATATGAACTGTTATTGTCTATGAATTGTGATGAATTCCAAGGAAAATATATCCACGAACCTGTTAATATAGAAACACTCATACAAAAATACAAAGAAAAATCTATTTTGTAATAGATTTTTCTTTACGTTAACATCACTTTTACATATTTTTCTACAGTTCTCTATTTTGGTATTGTGATTACAAATTTTATACCTTCATTGATAGAACTCGTACAAGTAAGAGTCCCTTTTAACTTTTGATATACTAAGTTATTAACGATATTTAATCCTAAACCTGTACCACCATCACTTCTCTTGGTAGTATAAAATGGTTCAAAAATTTTCTTTGTTTGATCAGCATCAATACCAATACCATTATCTTGATAAATAATTTGAACAGACTCTTTTTCATTTATTAGTTCAATCTTAATTTCACCAGACTCTTGATCTATAAATCCATGTTTTAATGAATTCATCAGAAGATTCGTTAAGATTTGATAAAAAGTACCTGGATAACTATCAATTAGAATCATATTATCACATGTTACATTGATTTTTATATTGGCACGTTCAAATTTTGATCCCAAACTATTTAGAATTTCCTGTATGTATTCACCTAATTCAAACTGTCTTTTATTCTCAACACTTTGGTCTACTGCAACTAGTTTAAAACTCTGAATCAAATCAGCAGATTGTTTCATCGTACGATGTAGCATTTTTGAACTTTCACTAACAACTTGCACAAAATCGATTACTTCGAGCTTTGTGAGTTGACCATCTTCCAATTTTTTTATGAATTTCTCGGACCTATCTTCTAAGTTCGAAGCCAAGGTAATACTAATGCCAACAGGTGTATTGATTTCATGAGCAACACCAGCAACCAACGATCCTAAGAGAGCCATTTTTTCTGATTCAACCAACTGATCTTGAGTGTCTTTAATTGTCTGAACTGATTCTTCTAACTTAAGAGTTCTTTCGCTTACCATATCTTCTAAATGTTCTTCATGTGTAATCAGATTTTTTACTGCCAGTTTAAGCTCCTCTGTTCTCTCTTTTAGCTTTTGTTCAGTTTCTTTTTTACTTGTAATGTCAGAGGCTAAACCTAAATAACCCGTAATATTATTATCATCATCAACAATCTTTGTAACAATCAAATTGGCTCTTATATGAGTACCATCTTTTTTTATATAAGTCCATTCACTCTCTTCAAAACCCAATTCATCAGGGATTGTTTTGAACACCTCAAAACCCGATATTTTTTTATGATACAATTCACTGAGAACACGACCTCTTTCAACCAATTCAGAATCTAAGTGAAATAATTCTGGTGTTTCAATATTAACTAGTTCCTCAGGTTTATAACCGAGCATGTTTTCTGCACCAATATTGAATATCTGAATCAAACCATCCGGATCTGTTGATATCACAGATAACTTTGTAGCTGAATCTAAAATATTTTGCAACTTATTATGAGCAGATCTTATCTCAGCTTGGTTCTCTCGTATAGAAGAAATCATATGATTCATCGTTTCACTTAATACTTCTACTTCAGTAGTTCCTGTAATCTCAATATAATTTGGTACCCCTTGATTATCTGTCTTAAGTATTTTATCCACCAATATACTAAGTGGATTTGTGATACTACTGCTAATAAATATTGCAAATACAACAGATAAAAATAATAAGATCACAAATACACTTATAATAATTTTAATCATGTCGTAGATTTTTTGATTGATTTTATCTTCATAATATGATGAACCAATATACCAATCTAATGGTTCAAAATAAGTTACATATGCACGTTTTGTGTATACAAAATTTTTAGGATCATCCGGTTTATCCCACAAATACTCCAAATACTCACCATTAAAATCTGCTACACCCATTAAGTCTCTAGTGATTGGATTGCCTGTAGTAGGATTGGGTAACGACAGTGTATTTTGACCCGCTAAATTTGGATGTACAAGCATGTCATGGTTGCTATCAAATACGAAAAAATAGCCTTTTTGAGTACGACTATCATTATTTATTTTATTTAATTCTTGAATAGCATTTTGATATGATTCTAAAGCTTTCTCTTCAATCTCATCAAAAACAAGATCTGTTCCGACAACCCATTGCCAAGGCTCAAACGACCTGACATAAGCCATCTTATTCCTTTGAATATCAACTTCATCGTACCAATAGTATTCAAAGTAACCTTCGGAATTTTCTTCTACCAGGTCTCGGGAATAATTGAAGATATTTTCATTGGTTCCTTTAAGTGCATTAAATCTTGAATCGTTTAATACCTCTCCATTCAAGTAAGGTTCTTGAGTGTTTAAAATCATTCTCGTATAGGGTTTTTCCATTGAATGAATCCAAAAGAAACCCTCTCCATACTCAGCTAGGGATATTGATTCTATTGCTAACGCCTGAGCTTGAGACTCTGAATATGTGCCTGCTTCAAAAGCTCGATAAATAGCATCTAACTGAGTAAAAATCAATTCGGTTGCGTCCTTTAGCTGATTTTTTTTAGTCTCTAACAAGATTTCATCTGTTCTAAGTATATTATTATACTGAGCTTCAATATAATTTTTTGTGAATTCAACATTGGTTACAGCTTCTTCTTCAAGAGCCAACTTCATCTGGGTTGTAACATTTTGCAGAACTATTAAAAATGTAATGAGTATGGATATACTAACCAAACCAGCAATACTCACTACCATACGCATTCTTAGTGAATTGAACATAGAATTCTCCTTTAGAACATACATACCCATATAAAACAAAAAAAATCCCAATATAGGACTTTTAATATTATGAATCAAATATGAATTTACTTGGATTGATTTCAGAAATTCTCTTAAATTCTTTACCAAATGCTTCTCTAAATGATCGGATATAATCTTTTAATTCTGTATTGAATAACGAAATCATGAAATAATCCGAGCCATACAGCACTCTGTTCTTAATATGTTCAGGCAAAGGTTTATAAAGCTTTTCGTAAACCTCCTTCATATAATGGTCTTTGTTTTCATAATTATACAAACAGCTTAAATCCGTATAGACATTTGGAAACTCTGACATCAAATCGATAATGTACTCGGAGTAAAAGCCTGTTTGATTATTGTTAAGAAATTTACTGATCTGAATACTACCACCAAAATGAGCCATATTTATTTTCAATTTAGGATATCTTTTTAATACTTTTTTCCATATAAAAGGATGATTCAAAATCAACAATCTTTCAGCTGTTAATTCAGCAAAGTCCAACTGAACAAGATTCTTCTTATAGGTAACAATACCATCTTCATAAACGTCTTCTGAAGGCACTGCTCTGCCAGCTGATCCATAATATATATCACCTTCTACATAGTTTTTATCTAACATATGGGAAAATCCTTCTAAAGAAGCATGAATTGTAATCGGAATCTGATGTTTCTCACAGTATTCATAGACACTTTCTTTTAGTTCGTTATCATAAAGAACTGGATGTGTCGGTGAATAACCTAATGATGTATATAATTTCAGACCAGTAAAAGTTTTATCCTTACCAATATGCGTCTTGATTTCTCCTAGTACACCATCTTCAAATTCATTATCTCGTCTTGGATCTATAGAGAAAAAAGGAAATATATAATCGGGATACTGTTTTTTCACAATCGTTAAATCATTGATTTGTTCTTCATATGAGTTTTGAAATACATCCATCAACATCGCTGAACGGTCATAAATATCTAGTTTTTTCTCAATAGATAACGATAAACTATTCATCCAATCCGAAATACCTTCATTTCGTTTCTTTTCAGCAATATTTTTCATAGATCTCATCAAGGATTTTTTATTTTCAATCATTTTATCTTGAGGTGCAATAAAAGCATAGGATAAGTCAAGCATCAGAGGTACTGCAATAAATGGTTCTCCATATGCTTCTTTCATATCTTCATACATCTCTAAAGGTGTTAAATGAATGGCTTTATTAACAAACTCAAAGGTATTTGTTCCTAACTGAACCAATTCAGCAGAGCCTACTTTTGCAGCAGGTTTAGACATTCTTTCGAGTCTTGCTATATGATTTTCTAATTTTGATAAACTTTGAGTTAAGACATTTTTCGTAAAAAAATGACAATGTGCATCTATTAACATAAAAGCCTCCTTCCTACTTCATTATACCTACAAAAAAGAAAAATTATAGGACAAGGTCCTATAATTTCTTTACAAATTCAGATTTTAAACTCATTTGACCAAATCCATCAATCTTACAATCAATATCATGGTCGCCTTCTACGAGACGAATGTTTTTAACTCTAGTACCTCTTTTAACAACAGAAGAAGAACCTTTAACTTTTAGATCTTTAATCACAGTAATCGTATCACCATCTGATAATACATTACCATTAGAATCTTTAACCACTTTTTCTTCTTCCTGTGTTGATTCTAAAGTCCATTCATGAGCACATTCTGGACATACTAGCATCATGCCATCTTCATATGTGTATTCAGAATTGCATTTCGGACAATTCGGTAATTCATGCATATTATACCTCCCTTATACTCCGTACAATATGGTATCATAGGTCGGCTAATATTACAATCCAACTTTTACTTTTCAATGATAGGAATCCATACCTCACATTTATAATCCTCTTTCGTTATATCTCCCAGTAAGTAAACTTCTAATTCAGGTAACATGGCATGTTCATATCGAGTACCAGGGAAGAACTCTTGGTAAATTCTTTGCCATACTTCTTGAATAGCTTCAGGTATACTGCCAACCGATGTAAAGACAGCCCATGTTGATTCTGGTATCTCCAACACATCCACGGTTTGTCCCTTAATGTCATCACTGGCTTCTACACCAATCATGTAATCAAAAGTTTCAGTGGATTCATTATTGTTATAACAAGCGCCAACATACCCTAACGGTCCAACATGTTTATCGAACATATCTGCTGTTTCAAGCTTAAAAAACTCATTCCAAAATTTTGGGATTGCCTTAAAGTTTTCACCATTTGTAGATGAAACTGTTCTTTTAATACCTTTAAAACTCATTGCTTCTTTCTTTTCAATTCTATAATCCATAGGTAGTGCTCCTTTCAAAGTAACTTGTATGTGTAATGGCAAGAGAGCTTGGAAAGTTTGGTCCCCTTTTTTTGCCAATGATGGTGAAATACCGTGATATCTTTTAAATGCTTTTGTAAAAGATTCAGGTGTTTCATACCCATATTTAAAAGCGACATCTATTACTTTTTTCTTATCTTGAGCTAGATCTGTAACTGCTAGTGTTAATCTACGCTTTCTGATATATTCGGTAATCGTCATATCTGTTAACATTCTAAACATGGTTTGAAAATGATGTGTAGAACTATATGCCACTTGACTGACTTGATCTAAATTAATGTCATCCGTTAAATGATTTTCTACATATGTTATGGCGTTATTTAAGCTTGTTATCCAGTCCATCTTGCCTCCTATAAAAAGCATACTCTTTATCAGAACAAAAAACCTGTCAATACGGTTCTTGTTATGACAGGTTTACCCATTTCTAAAAGATTCTATTCATTATAATGCTTCTGCTTCTTTTCTTATTTTATCCTTCGTAGCTTTTGGTGTGATAACATCTAGTATATATGCCATTACAATTATACCAATCAGATCAACGACCATTCTTGTAATAGCAAATCTTGGACCTAATGAACTCAGTTCAAACATAAACATTGGAATTTTTGTTGTTGACCAAGCACCAATGAAGATTAAAATATTTGAAAATTTGACTCCCTTTTTCAGAAAAACAGCCGCGATAGGAAAAGCTCCGTATAATGGTCCTGCAGCTGCAGACCCTAAAATAATGGATATTATGATACCACCTAAACCCGAATGTTCTCCTAGATATTTCATCATGACTTCTCTAGGAATCCAAACGTCCAAAAGACCTAATAATATAAAAACTGGCGGAATGATCGTTAGCATTTCTATTAATGAACTCCCTGTAATATTAATGGCTTTTTTTCCAAGTTCCAGATTGATAATAGAAAGTAACATCATGGCAATAACTGAAATGAGTGCAAACCTATATTTTTTTATTAAAACCATACGCCACCTGCTACTTTCCCAATAATAAATGCCACGATAAAGGAGAATCCAAAGGCCAGTAAATTACGTTGGATGGTTAATCTCTTGCCAAAATATTTTATTTCTACCGGCATGGTCATGATACCTACCATCATGAGTGTCGAAACAAATACACCAATTTGTGCATAGCCTGCTCCATTTTCCAAAAGCATTGCTGCAGTAGGAAAAGCAACAAATCCAGGAATCAGGGTAATAGATCCAATGATAGATGCAGCCATCATGCCCAAAATACCTGATTGTTCACCGATTATTTTTGAAATGAATTCTGCATCAAATACAGCTAACATAATACCAACTAAAATAATAACACCTAAGAATTGAGGTAATATATTATTAAATGATTTCCATGCTTTTTTGAGAGCTTTTTTTGTTTTCGACTTACTCTTATAAAACGAAATACCCAATAGAATAATTGTTATGATATACAGTGAATAATTCATGATTGCTCCTTTTCCATACAACAGACATGGGCACCTTTTTTTCGACAAAACGATTCATCTTTAAATGCTGAAAGAGTAATCATATACTCACCCATTTCCTTTAAAACATCTCGATTAACTTCATAATGCATGAAGTAACTCTCTTTTTTACCAATTACCAATCCAACGTTTTTCAGTACCTTTAAATGTTGTGAAACTGCAGATTCAGATACTTCAAGGTGAATTGCCAACGCTTTTACACAATACCTTTTTTGTAATAATAGTTCGATGATTCTAAAACGTTTTTCATCACTCAAGGCTTTTAATTTATCTATCATAAACACTCCTTTTAATTAAGTCATTACTTAATTAGTTTAAATAGCACATCCAATTAAGTCAATACTTAATTTAAAAAAGACCCTTAATCAGGGTCTAATTCATATCCTTTAACGCTTCTCTATTCATAATTAGAATTTGTTTGGTGCCTATTAACCTAATCACACCTAATTCTTGGAATAATTTAAGTTTTCTTGTCATTGTTTCTCTTGCGATTCCAGCATAACTGCCCATTTCTTCTCTATTGATGGATAATTTCAGTAGTGTCCCATCATTGGTTTTATGACCAAAATCACGTTCAAGATTTAACAGAAGTCCAGCAACTTTAGCATCAACCGAATTGGTTCCAAGACGTTCTACTAAACTCTCTACTTTTATAATCCTCTCATAAGCTTTTTCTAATACTTTGAGTGTTATATCTGGATTCTTTAATATAACGCTATTAAAAGCAACTTTTGAAATGGTACTGATATCCGTATCTTCAATGGCTTCTGCTGTGAAATCAAACTGATCTGCTTTCAGTAAGTTAAAAGCACCAATAAAATCACCACCTGCTAGAATATAAAGAATTTGTTCTTTACCATCTACAGTGTATTTTCTTATCTTCATCTTACCAGAACATACAATATAAAGATGATTGGCTTTATCACCTTGTTTAAAAATAGTATCGCCTCTTTTATAACTGTAAGTCACTGTTTCACTTGCTATAATAGCCATTTCTTCTTCATTCAAACTCGAAAACAAACCTATTTGACTGATACAAAATTTATGTTCACAGGCCTTACAATTTCTCTTATTTTGTATACACTTTGGCAAATCATACCTCTTTCTATACAGCGATTAATCTATCCATTTGGTCTTTCTCCAACTTGTTTATTAGATAATTTTGATGACAAAGTGCTTCTTCTTTATCCATCTCAGCTGTGTTTTCTAGTTGATAAGGAATATCCAATTGATAATATTTATCAAGACCTAATTTATGATAAGGTAATATCTCTATTTTTTCAATCTTTTCTGACCAATTTGATATATATTCATACAAATTATCCATAGAGATTTTATCATCGGTTATACCAGGCACCATAACATGTCTAATCCAAAGCTTCCCTTGATACTCATTAACTTCATCCATAAAGCTACTCAGCCATTTTATTGAGACACCAGTAATATCTCTATACTGATTTTTTTCAAAATGTTTTACATCCAGTATCAAAAGATCTGTGTACTCAAGAATTTTTTTGTAATAGAAAGTTTGTCCAACGCCACTTGTATCAAGTACGGTATGAATACCTTCAGCCTTCAATGCTTTCATTGCTTCGTAGACAAACTCACCTTGCATCAACGCTTCACCGCCAGAGAACGTTACCCCACCATTATCTTTATAATAAGGTTTGTAACGCTTTGCAAATCGTACCAATTCATCTACAGTATAAGTGGTACCACCTTCAAAACACTGTGAATCTGGATTATGACAATAACTACATTTTAAAGGACACCCCTGCATAAAAAATACGGTTCTTATACCAGGTCCATCAAATAGTCCCATTGTTTCAATTGAATGAATGTGTCCTTTAATCATAGTTTACTCCTTATGCACTCTTATGGAATGTTCTCATCATAACTTCTTTTTTCTGCTCATCTGTTAATCTATTGAAATGTACGGCATATCCTGAAACTCTAATCGTTAATGTTGGGTATTTATCTGGATTTTCCATCGCATCTTCTAATAGCGCTCTACTCAGAACATTAACATTTAAATGGAATGCCCCTTGATTGAAGTAACCATCCATAATCGAAACCAAGTTTTCTATTTTAGAGAATTCTTCTTTCCCAAGCGCTTCTGGTACGATTGAGAATGTATTAGATATACCATCTTGGCAAATATCATGATACGGTAGTTTTGCAACTGTATTTAAAGATGCCAAAGCACCATGTTGATCTCTTCCGTGCATTGGATTTGCTCCAGGTGCAAATGGTTCTCCTACTTTTCTACCATCAGGTGTTGAACCAGTTTTCTTGCCATAAACAACGTTTGATGTAATCGTTAATACCGATAATGTATGAACTGACTCTCTATAGGTTGGATGTTTTTTCAGTTCATTACTAAATCTAGTGACTAAATCAACTGCCAGTTCATCAACTCTGTCATCGTCATTACCATACTTAGGGAAATCACCTTCGATTTCAAAATCTATTGCAATACCTTTATCATTTCTGATTGGTTTTACTTTAGCATATTTAATAGCACTTAATGAATCTGCTACTAAAGAAACACCAGCAACACCAAATGCCATTGTTCTTTGTACATCTGTATCATGTAAAGCAAGTTGTCCTGCTTCATAAGCATATTTATCATGCATGTAATGAATCGTATTCATTGTATCAACATATAGTTCTGCCAATTGTGCAAGAACCTTTTCATAGTTTTCCATAACATCTTCCAATACCAAAACGTCAGAATCAATCTTTTTAATACCATCAAATACGTGTAAATGGTTACCGTTTTTATCTATCTTCAGTTCATCTTCTCCACCATTAATGGCATAAAGAAGTGCTTTTGCCAGATTGGTTCTAGCCCCAAAGAACTGCATTTGTTTACCAACAGCCATTGCTGATACACAACAGGCAATACCGTAATCATCCCCATAAGTAGGTCTCATTAAATCATCATTCTCATATTGGATAGCACCAGTTTCCATTGACATCTTTGCACAGTACTTCTTAAAGTTTTCAGGTAATGCATCTACCCATAAAACAGTCATATTTGGCTCTGGAGCAGAATCTAATGTTTGAAGGGTGTGTAAGAACCTGAAAGCAGTTTTTGTTACTTGTGTTCTACCGTCATCACTCATACCACCTATGGCTTCAGTCACCCAGTTTGGATCACCCGCAAATAAATCATTGTATTCAGGCGTTCTTAGATGTCTTACCATTCTTAGTTTGATAACCAGTTGATCAATGATTTCCTGAACACCTTTTTCATCCAATAAACCGATTGCCAAGTCTCTTTCAAAGTAAATATCCAAGAAAGCTGTATTTCTACCTAAAGACATCGCTGCCCCATTATTTTCTTTTACTGCTGCTAAATAACCAAAGTAGAAGAACTGCACGGCTTCTTGAGCATTTTTAGCTGGTGAACTGATATCTACATCATAACTCCCAGCCATATCTTTAA
>Ga0209272_10000464_pt1 | contig 33679 bp, 33 predicted proteins | sample tdDd002_FD_187125 | JGI IMG/M metagenome (GOLD analysis project Ga0209272, IMG submission 187125) | Marine sediment microbial communities from the Atlantic coast under amendment with organic carbon and nitrate - tdDd00.2 (SPAdes)... | ecosystem: Environmental > Aquatic > Marine > Coastal >... | reverse complement strand
CTACTCATGTTATTTGTCCTCTTTGACTTCGCTAAAAATCAAGGGAGCATTTAACATGGGTAGAACTACAGGCAAAGCCTAACCGAATGATAACCACCTACTGAAGTAGGTGGTTTAGGGCTGAAAACAAAAAATCCAGCCGAAGCTGGATTTTCTCTTAGTAGTCATGACTTTTAAAATGGCTTAGAACTTACTTCTTTAGCCTAAAAGCCCCAACGCTGAGTTGGGCGCTTGCTTTGCTTGAGCTAATACAGAACTTGAAGCTTGAGTAAGGATCTGAGACTTAGTCAATGCCGTTGTCTCTTTCGCAAAATCAGTGTCTTTGATTCGGCTCTTCGACGCGTTCACATTCTCATTGATATTATCTAAGTTATTAATCGCATGATTGAAACGGTTTTGGAATGCACCTAGTTCCGCACGATGACTATCAACAAATTTCAGAGCTGCATCTACAATCGCTACTGACTCCTGCGCACCACCGACAGAGCGAACATCTATGGTGTCAACAGTCACAGCTTGTGCGTCACCTATATCTAAATCGCCCGCAAGACTACCTCCAAATGTCGCGACACCTTCAACCGTGTTGTTATCACTAAATAGTTGAAGTTGGCCGTCTTCATTGACAGAAGCTTTAACCAAGTCCGTTTGACCATTGATATAAGTGGCAAGCTCTTCAATATCATCGCCGACTTTCGCATTCAGCTCGACATTTTGCTCTTGACCAAATTTATCAGTCACTGTGATTGTAAGATCATTTGCTCCAGCTTGTACGGCCCAGTCAGCATCTTGCCCATTTGCAGCTTGATAACTATTCCCCCCCATCATGGTATTGTCACTGCGCATGTTTTTCATGGTTAGCATCACTGCCTCACCATTATCCGCACCGATCTGGAATGACTTAGTTGCAAATGTACCGTTAAGAAGCTTGTTACCCCCAAAAGAAGTTGTTTCTGCAATACGATTGAGTTCGTCGTTCAGCGCAGTGATCTCTTCTTGAATAGCGACACGTTCGGATTTCGAGTTTGAGCCGTTCGCAGATTGCAATGACAAATCACGCATACGTTGAAGGATGTTGGTGGTTTCATTCATTGCACCTTCAGCAGTTTGTGCCATCGAAATACCATCATTTGCGTTACGTACCGCGACATCTAAGCCTCGGCTTTGAACATTCAATCGATTGGAAATTTGTAAGCCTGCTGCATCGTCTTTTGCACTATTGATTTTGAAACCTGAAGAGAGTCTCTCCATCGATAGTTGTTGAGCATTAGATGCGCTATTAAGATGACGCTGAGCTGTCATCGCCGCTACGTTAGTGTTTACATTAACCGCCATAGTGGTCTCTCCTATTGATTTTCCGATTACCGGAATTTCCGTTAAGCTTTCCGACGTCTCGAAAAACCAATTAGTTCTCTCAAAGTACCTTTATAACGACACCAAAATGGTTAACTTTAGAGCGACAAGTAGAAAAATTAACCAAACTCAGTCTATTTCATTGAAAACATGATCAAAGAAATAAATATGAAATTAGATGCTAAAGTTTTCTATTATTCGGTCGGTGATAAAAGTCGAATTAAAAGAGTAATGAATTAGAAGGTATTCGAGGCTATAACTTCGTGAGTTCGAGTCTATAGTGATTAAAAAAGAAATGACGACATAGGTGAAGGGGAAAACTAACAACGCTTATAACGCGTAATAGAGGCTTAAATAACAGGTAAAGAAAAGCCCCTTTTCCTTTGAGAGAACCGGGGCTATAGAGCTAGCCATGCCATGTGGAGATCGAGAGAAATGATCAAAGCTTGGCTATTGTTACATAGACATCACGAATAAGAGACAGGAGTGAGAGAGAGTCTCGTAAACGTTAGCCTATGTTTGCCGTACTCTCTTCATTAGCCCTACGTCTAGGATTGCGCTAATGAAGATAGGTACTATTACTGCAATAATGACATCGCAGAGTTTGGCAACTGTTTTGCTTGAGCCAGTATAGATGTACCAGCTTGTTGCAGAATTTGAGCTTTTGTCATCGCCGTTGTTTCTTTCGCAAAATCTGTATCGCGAATTCGGCTGTTTGACGCTTCTACGTTTTCCTGGATGTTTGCCAGGTTATTGATACTGTGACTTAGTCGGTTTTGCTTCGCACCCAAGTCTGCACGCTGTGAATCAACATATTGCAGAGCCGAGTCAAGGATACCAACTGCGTTTTGAGCACCACCAACAGAACGAACATCAATGCTCTGTACGGTAGTTTGGACACCAGGACCACCATTTAGACCTAGTTCACCCGCCAGGCCACCGGAGATACTTAAATCACTCTTAAGCTCAGCCTGTGATGCGAATATTTGCAGTTTACCATCTTGGTCAACAGATGCTTTAAGTACATTTGTTTGACCGTTAATGTAAGTTGCAAGTTCTTCAATATCATCGCCATCTTTTGCAAGAATGTCGATAGATACTGGGTCGCCATCTTTACCTGTAAACTCAAGCTTAAGGTCACGAGCATTAGCCGGTACACCCCAATCTTTATCTTTACCTTGTTCAGCAATAAAGCTTTGACCACCCATACGGAAGTCATCGGCACGAATACTGGTCAACCCCATGATGATCGCTTCACCTGAACTTGCACCAATCTGGAAAGATGCCTCTCCAAACGTACCATTTAGTAGTTTACGACCACCAAATGATGTGGTTTCTGCGATACGGTTCAATTCGTCTTGTAGGGCTGATACCTCTTCGTTGATCGCCGTACGCTCTGAATCTGAGTTAGTACCGTTAGCTGATTGCAGTGACAAATCACGCATACGCTGCAGAATCGATGTCGACTCATTCATCGCACCTTCTGCCGTTTGAGCGATGGAGATGCCATCGTTCGCGTTGCGCATAGCCACATCCAAACCGCGAGACTGTGCCGTTAAACGGTTAGAGATTTGCAGACCAGCCGCATCATCTTTCGCACTGTTAATCTGTTGGCCAGATGACAAGCGTTCCATTGAGGTATTTAGGTCGCCAGTCGCCTTATTTAGATAACGCTGAGCGGTCATTGCCGATACGTTAGTATTTACTGTAATGGTCATAGTTTGCTCTCCTAGTGAGTTCGCAAGTGCTTGCGAAGCGGCCAGCTTAATCTCATTTGGAAGCACTGACCGTAAATGCCTTGCTAAGCAGATAACTGCTTAAAACTGTTTTTAACTCTGATATAGATAATTCAAGTTGTGTGCCAAGTTTAAAGTTTCAGCAAAACTATTTTTATCTCTCTGTTTTTCAATAACTTAAATCGCTCCACGCTTATCTTTAATATCAGTTCGTTTTTTGTTCACATTTATCGGCAATCGAATTGCCGCTTTCATTGCCACCTGATTGCCATAGTTTCACTACGTAACTTGTCAGAGGCTGTCTTAGCACTTAAGGCATTGCACTTAAGGCTTAAAATCACTAAATATAGTTAAATAGGGTTAAATCTTTTGTTTTACCAAAAGCTTGTTGCGATGCTTGAAGCGCTCGTGAATTCTCATTGAACTCAATGATGGCCTCTGCATAATCCAAGTCTTCGAAATTACTTTTCGATTTAGCAAGCGTCATTTCAAAATCTGCATGCTGCTCTTCTTGGATTTCGAGCGTATTTAAACGTGCACCGACATCTGTTCTCGCTTTGGTCAAGTGAATAAAGGCAGCATGAAACTCTTCTGTTATTTGATGAAGCTTGGCTGTATTAGATGCATCAGACACCGATCCTGATGACAGCTCCAATGCCTCTTTAAACGTTTCAAAAATGCTGTAGCTACGACGAGGCTCTAACTCAATCGAGTCACCTTTAGTAATCTGCCCTTTGACCTGAATATTGATATCTTCATATTTGATCCCTTTTGCTGGATCAAAAATATCGGCTTGTACGACTGAACCATCTTGCTCCAATTGATAACCATATTTGCCACCAGGCATATCAACGAATGTAACCTTATAGTTCGATTGGTCATCAGGGTTTAAGTTGGTCGCTCGCTCAAGCAATAACTCTGAAGAATCTTGGAGATTATATTGCGGCGCAAAATCGCCAAACGGATTATCAATTTCCATGAACAGCTTACTGCCAGGGTCATTGATTGGCATTTCTAAGCTGTTGGAAATCTTCATTTTCCGTTGGTAATCATCACCGACGTAAACTACATCTGAATCTTTATCACGGAAAAAGGGTTGATTCTTCGGTTTTGTGCCCGCAAAGATGTAGTTACCAGACTCATCTTGAACGTTAACAAGATTCAGAAAATTGTTTGAGATTTCTTCCATCTCGCGGCGTTTCGCTAATCTGTCTTCTGGAGACAAGGCACCATTAATCATTTCCATAACGGTACGTTTTGCTTCATCAGCAAAATCTTCCGCGTTTGAAATAATCACTTCATGGTGCTCTAGACGATTTCGAGTCAACACAATTGCTTCACTGTATTGACGTAGTTGTTCTTTTTGCTGGCCAATATTCTGAATATAGTGAGTCGCCAAAGGATCATCACTCGCCTTCATTAGCTTCTTACCCGATGCTAATTGAGCTTGGTTGTGATGCACCTTATTTTCTTGGCGGCGCAAATCATTTTGTACCGACTGATAGTTATGGAAGCTAGAAATACGATTTAACATTTACGCCTCCTATCTCAGAGCCAAAATGGTGTTAAAGGTGTCATTAGCCGCCTGCATAATGCGCGACGAAGCCATATAAGCTTGCTGAAACTTCATCATGTTTGCCGCTTCTTCATCCAGGTTTACCCCTGAAATTGAAGCAACACGTTCTTGAGAAGCTTCTTTCTCTAAACGAGAGACATCGGTCAAACGCGATGCCGTCGACATTTGCAGACCTACGTTAGTGTTCAAGTTATGGTAAATATCCAAAACGGTCGACTCGCCATCATTGAGCTTTTTATCCGTTTGAATATTTTGCATTTTAAGCAAGTTACCGTTATCACCTTCTGAAGGAACAAGGTTTGCCGTAAACTTGTCGTTCGGCAACGCACCGCCAGTTAATTCGAATGTGGTGCCTTGTACTGTCACAGCCCCTTTTGGCGGATACTCTTGCGGCTGCATCAGAATACGCCCTTTGGTATCGGTAACCGCAAATTGCTTGCCGTCCGGCGAAACAATCACTTCAAATTCACGTAAGTCCCCTGCCGACTCAATCGAAAACTTGGCTTTACCTTGAGCAAATGTGGTAGAGGCTTCATAGCTTTGTGCGGCAATTTTTGATGGGTCATTAGTTGCCATCTGCATTTGTGCGGCAGAACTTCGTGTTGGACGCAAGAGCACTCGCTCTCCAGCTGCCAAATCTTGACGAATTTCAATGCGAATGCCATCCATTGAGATCGCATCATCGACGACAGGTACAATTGACTGCTCACCATTGGGTTTCGTCACGTAGTAATCACCATCATGGTATTGAAGCGAGTACTCACCTGCGATCAGTTGGCTGGTATCCTCAATAAAGACCGCTACTTCAGCTTGAGATTGAGAGCCAGTAACCACACGTGATTTAGCCAACACTTCAGAGTTCACATCGGTAAAAATTAAACCACCAATGTTTCCTCGTAAATCAAGACCTTGAGACTGCAGTTTATTTACATCATATGAAAATGAAGCCGCCATCTTGCCAAGCTCATCCATGATCTGAGGAATTTTCTCATCACGCATGCTCAGCATCGCACCTAATTTGCCATCAATATCTTTGGTGGTAATGGCTTTGATTCCTTTACCTTCGATCATGGCAAGTCGACGTTCATGAACATCGGGGTAACCATCAATCATGGTTAACTTACTTGCTTCGGTACCAGAAACCAAGGTATGCCCATTACCAATATGAACATTGAATCCTTCCGCATTTTTACGCGGCGTCACCGTTACTTTGGTATATTCAGAGAGTTCGTTGATGAGCTTCTCATGTTGATCCATAAAATCATTGTGAGGCCCTGGAGTACGCATCATTAAACGGTGAAGATCGCGTATTTCAAGCGCAAGCTGGTTTACTCGCTCTATCCCCAAGTCGAGTTTTTTGTTTGTCACATCTGATTGGCGACGAATGGTTTCATGGAAATCATTAAGGTTTTGCGTGATAAGTGTCGATTTTTCAAGCACAACCTTGCGAGCACCTACATCATTCGGGCTATCGGCTAGCGATTTAACGGCATCAAACCATTCGTTAAGATTTTCTGGGATTTTTTTCGAAGATACTGATGACAGCATATTAGATAGCATTTCTAAATTAGCTTCATCGTCTACCTTATGAGCGTAGCTCGTTGTCGACATGTTCAGTTCATTAACGGCAAACTGGTCCCATGAGCGGCGAACTTTTTCCACATGCACGCCCATACCATAGGATTCCCCGCCAAATTGGCGTGGCATATTTGTGCCCTGTATCACCGACTGGCGACTATAACCCTCTGTATTTGCGTTAGAGATGTTATGGCCTGTGGTGTTAAGTTGTCTCTGAGCGGTTAGGACACTTTGTGAACCTAAACCCAGTAGATCAGACGCCATATTGCCCCCAAGAAACCTTTAAAAATCAGTGTTAACTGAACATACGGTTTAATATTTGCAATATGTATGCCAAGTGTGAGAAAGGAGATTTAAGGCAATAAAAAATCACCCGAAGGTGACTTTTTACATTTGATCGATTTTCGCTTTTACGCGCAATACTTTATCGGCGTAATTCGGGTCGGTAGCATACCCTGCTTGGTGGATACCACGAATGAATTGTTCATCGTTACCACCGTGACGAAGTGCTGTCGTATAACGTGGATTTTGATTCAAGAAGCGCACGTAGTCATTAAAGCTTTCTTCAAAATTGCCATAAGAGCGGAAAGCTGCCTGTTCTTTGACCGGAATACCTTGGTGATACTCTAAAGTCTGTGTTGCAACCTTATCTCCACTCCAGCTTTTATCTGCTTTGATGTTGAATAAGTTGTTACTGCTACCACGGCTATTGCTGACGAGCTTTTGTCCCCAACCTGTTTCTAGTGCAGCTTGAGCTAACAAGAGCGAAGAGTCTACCCCAAGAGCTTTAGCGGCTTTCTCCGCATACGGTCGCATTGAACCGACAAAAGACTCAGGAGAATCAAAAGAGTGCTTCTGTGGTGTCTGAATAGTTTCGCTAGCTATAACGCTTTCAGACGAGCGTGCTTGACGAGCACCATCCACTTTTTTCATCATCGCTTCAAAATCAGTATGTTGATTAGCTGCATTTTGGTTTTCAACTGAACCAGAAGAGAGCTGAGCAACAATCATGTCAGCTAACCCTAATGAGCCCGATGAACTCAGCTCACTCGACATCTGTTCATCCATCATCTGACGATAAAACTGCTGATTCTGACTGTCCATTAAGCCAGACTCAAAGGTCGAGTTAGCATCTCGCATCGACTTGAACAGCATGGAGGTAAAAATAGCTTCAAATTGCTTGGCGGCGGCGGTTAATGCAGCTTTTTCACTGCTCTCATCTCCCTCAACCGCTTGTTTACGTAGCTTATCGAGCCCAGCGATATCGTGGATGAAGCCGATATCATTTCCGTTATTTATCATGCTCCACTCCTTTAGATAATGATCAACTGACCTTCAATTGCACCCGCTTGTTTAAGCGCTTGCAAAATCGCCATAAGATCAGAAGGCGCAGCACCAACTTCATTAACAGCGCGGACTAGGTCATCGAGTGTCAGGCCAGGTTCAAACTTAAACATCTTGCCCTGCTCTTCTGTCACTTGAATATCGGTATCAGGAACTACGACGGTTTCACCACCACCAAATGCATTGGGTTGGCTAACATTTAAATTCTCTTTGATCGCTACGGTCATACCACCGTGAGTCACTGCTGCAGACTTCAAACGCACATGTTTACCCACAACAATGGTTCCAGTTCGCGAGTTAACAATAATCTTCGCTGAGCCATCGGCCGGATCAAACTCAAGGTTTTCAATCGCGGATAAAAACGCCACTCGTTGAGAAACATCTCTAGGAGCACGCACTTTTACAGAAGTTGCGTCGACTGGAGAGGCCATTTGTGGCCCAAGGAAATTATTAACCGCATCAGCCATTCGCTGAGCAGTTGTAAAATCAGACTCGAGCAAGTTAAAGGTAATGTAGTCACCACGACCAAATGGGGTCGGTATTTCTCGCTCTACCATCGCACCATTTGAAATCATACCGGCCGTTGGGTTGTTGCCGACAATCTTAGAACCGTCTGCACCTGTCGCGCTAAAACCACTCACAACTAGATTACCTTGAGCCACGGCATACACTTGCCCATCTAAACCTTTCAGCATGGTTTGCATCAGGGTGCCGCCTCGTAAGCTTTTCGCTGAACCAATAGATGACACGGTAATATCAATGGTTTGGCCTTGCTTAGAAAAGGCTGGTAATTCTGCCGTAACAATAACAGCGGCAACATTTTTGGTTTTTGGCTTGGTGCCAGGTGGCAATTGAATACCAAAGCTTTGCAACATGGCATTAAAGCTCTGGTCAGTGAAAGGCGTTGATTCACCCGTACCAGGCAGGCCTGTTACCAAACCATAGCCCACCAATTGGTTACTACGAACCCCTGCGACTTGCGCTACGTCTTTAATACGCGCGGCTTGAGCATGGGCCGTTAATAGTAGGATACTGGTGAAAAGGAGAATCAACTTCTTCATTGGAATACCTTTAACTTTGTTCTGAGTCGCTCAATCGTAGTGCCAAAAAAGCGACTTCAGATGAGATTAAAGTGATACATTGAAAAATCGTGCCAAGAATCCAGGTTCTTGCATATCTTGTCGGTTACCAGTCCCTGAGTATTGGATTCTTGCGTTAGAAACACGGTTAGAAGCAATCGTATTATCAAATGAGATATCGTCTGGACGAATGGTGCCACTCAAACGAATGTACTCGTCACCCGTATTCAAGGTTAACCATTTTTCACCGCGTATGATTAAGTTGCCATTCCCCAAAACTTCAATCACCTCTACGGTAATAGAACCGGTTAAACTGTTGCTTTGGTTTGCGCTCGCGTCACCTGCAAAGGTATTGGTATTATTCAGGTCGTAAGAGAAATTATAGTCGCCGCCAACTTTGAGCTCTTGTCCGCCAACAAATAGTGGCTCCATTGAAGCATCGTTGGTTTTCGACATATCAGCGTTAGCACTTTTTGCCGCTTTGGTTTTCTCATCCAAAGTCACTGTAATAATATCGCCAATACCACGTGGCTTTGAGTCATCATATAAGCCGGTCGAACGAGAAGCACTAAACAGAGAACCCGTTTCAGCAGCGTAGTGTTCCGGCTGGTGTTTTGGATGAATTGGCGCCCAAGCCGGGTCACCCGCGACCGGATCATTTCTACCGCGTAGCGTGTCAACAATACCGCTTTGATCATCACCGGATTTATCGCCTTCAACAGCATCGACAGTGGTAGTACCGCCCACAACATCAGAGGTTTCTACTGGTGGTTCAAGCATAGTACAACCAGACATCACACCAACCAAAAGTACAGCGAGTATACGATTCATCATTTTATCCTCTACTGGTTAGTTATAATTGCTGGTTAACGAAACTCATCATCTTATCTACTGCCGAGATAACTTTTGAGTTCATTTCATAGACGCGCTGAGCTTCAATCATGTTTACAAGCTCTTCCGTTACGTTCACATTAGAAGTCTCTAACATGGATTGACGAATATCACCAAAGCCATCAAAGCCAGGTACACCCTCTTGCGGGTCACCACTCGCCCCTGTTGGCAAGTAAAGGTTTTGACCAATCGGTTCAAGGCCGCCTGGGTTAACAAAGTCCACTGTAGTAATTTGACCAACCACAACGTTATTTTGTTCGCCACGAACACGAACAGAGACTTCGCCGTCGGTACCAACGGTAATGCTGATTGCATCTTCTGGAATGACAATTTCTGGTTCAAGATTGTAGCCTGCACCTGAGGTTACAATGGCGCCCTCATCGTTTACCGTGAATTGGCCATTACGTTGATAACCGATGTTGCCATCAGGCATTAAAATTTGGAAAAAGCCATCACCTTCGATCATCATATCTAGGCTGTTGTTGGTCGTCTGAGTATTACCTTGCGTATGCACTTTCTGCGTCGCAACGACCTTTGAACCTGCACCCAGCATTAAACCCGTTGGCAGCTCGGTATTTTGCGAAGACTGACCGCCAGGTTGATTAATGTTTTGATAGAACAAATCTTCAAAAACCGCACGGCTCTTTTTGTAACCTACCGTTGATGCGTTCGCTAGGTTGTTAGAAATGGTTGAAATATTGGTTTGTTGAGCGTCTAAGCCCGTTTTACTTACCCATAATGCCGGATGCATAATCTTCTCCTAAAACTCTATTAGCTCATACGAAGCAGAGAATCAGACGCCTTGTCCATCTCTTCTGCTGTGCTCATCATTTTTACCTGCATTTCAAACTGACGCTGTAGGTCAATTAAGCTGGTCATTTCGCCGATAGCATTCACGTTACTACCTTCAATTGCGCCTGTGAGCAGTTTGACATCGGCATCAGCTTCGTATGCCGCATTAGGATCTTTTGCACGGAATAAACCGTTAACATCTTTGAATAGTGATTGATTGTCGGTGCTAGTGAGTTTGATTCGATCAACAACTTCAATTGCATCCGCTGGAGCGCCTTGCGGAACAACTGAAATCGTACCATCGGTACCAATTTCAACTTTACTCAAAGGTATTGGTAGAGTGATTGGCGCGCCTGTTTCACCAAGCACCAAATTGCCATTACCACTTAACAGCAAACCGTTGACATCAATCTTAAGATTACCGTTACGGGTAAGGCCTTCTTTACCTGTTTTATCTAAAACAGATATCCAGCCATTGCCTTGGATCGTCACATCAAGATCACGACCTGTGGTAATAACACTACCTTGTTGGAAATTATGTCCCGGACGCTCTGTCATACTAAATACACGGCTAGGTAAACCTTCACCGTAAGCTTGCATTGAACGAGCTTGCGCCAAATCAGCACGAAAACCCGTGGTACTGACGTTTGCCAAGTTGTTTGCTCTAAGCTGCAATGCCTGCATGTTTTGCTTAGCACCGCTCATAGCGAGGAAGAGTGCGCGATCCATAATTTGCTCCAAAAATCACAATTCAGATCAATTAAAGCAATTGGCGTGCCAATATATTTTATTGTTAATTATCAGTATATTGGTAACTAAAGAGAGGATAAATAGAAGGTTTTCATAAGAGGATTGCCATAGGTGGCAACAATAGCAAGCCGATCTTTGCCACCAGCTTGCTATTACAGATTATTGCGAAATATCGATAAACGGTTACATTAAAATTAACGAATCTGCAGGATATTTTGTTGAGTTTGGTTATGTACTTCTAGAGAACGTGAGTTCGCTTGGAAGTTACGCTGAGCTGAAATCAGATCAACAAGCTCTTGAGTCATGTCAATGTTGGATTGCTCAAGCGTACCACTGTTGATTGAACCGAAGGAGCCTTTGTTTGATTCACCCCAGATCTTGTCACCAGAAAACTGAGTTGAATCCCACTGAGTACCACCTTTCTTGTCCAGACCTTGCTCGTTGGCAACTCGCACCATAGCAACACGCCCTAAAGTGATATTTTCACCATTCGAGTATGTCCCTAGCACGCTACCGTTTTCATCAAAGTCTACTTTGGTCAAGAAACCAGTTGTCGCGCCATCTTCGTCAAACTTAGTTAACTCAAATGGGGCTGCAAACTGTGTAGCAGAATCTAAACCAAATGATAAAGTCTGAGTGACATCAGCACCATTTAGGTTGATAGCATTCGGATCATCAGGACCAGCACCACCTAAAGGACCAGATACAATGTTCTGACCATTGTTCAAGCTAGCAAGCGTACCATCGTTGTTGAACTTCATAGTATGGCCCACATGGCCCGTTGGCGTTGTTGCATCACCACCAACGATGTTCAAAGGTTTCTCACCAGCACTGTCAGTAACCGTGTAGTAAGTCTGCCAAGTATTGGCTTGCGTCTGATCTTTCAAATAGTACGTCGTTAACTTGTACGATTGACCCATTGAGTCATAAATCGTCGAAGAGGTCGAACGGTTGTACGTTTCAGGATCTGAGTAATCAAATAAGGCAGGGTCTTTAAGTGAGCCACCAGCAGGGAGGTTCACACCAACGTCAATGTTTGCCGTCTGCTTTGGTTTACCAAACTCTTTTGGAATGTTTATAGGCGAAGGCTCGTAAGAAAGAACATCACCAGTATCGCCATTCACTTGATAACCTAACAGGAACTCATCGTTCGCTGTTACCATGTAGTTATCTCGATTTAAATGAAAGGCACCATTTCGAGTAAGCTCATTTGACGTAGGTTGTAGACGATCTTTTGCAACCGCAAAGAAACCCGTACCACTAATACGTAAATCCATCGGGTTGTTTGTGTAAACACTTGAGCCCTCGTGGAATTGTTGAGCTACTTTCTGTGCTTGAGCACCACCACCAGGCGTTGTCTTCGCATTTGAAAATAACGAATTTGAATAAACATCACCAAATTCAGCACGAGACTCTTTAAAGCCATACGTGTTTGCGTTCGCAATGTTATTACTGGTTGTGTTTAGGTCTAATTGAGCTGCGGATAAACCGCTTAGTGCAACGTAAGACATTCCAAAATCTCCTATCTAGCTAGCATATCTACTTTATCAAGAGCTACGCTTTACCAACTTCTAGTACTTCAGCAAGTCGAACTGGCGACTCGAAGCCAGCCAGATTGAGCAGTACGTTACCATCACCTTTACCTAAGAGAACGCTATTGACGTTTGCGTAAGTCGATACTTCAAACTCTTTGCTTTCTCCATCGAGTACACCCGAGGCTCTCACCTTGTATTTACCCGCCGGCAATGGATTACCGTTTTGATCTTTGCCGTCCCATTCAACACGGCTATCTCCACCAGGTGAAGAGCCTGCATCAAAGGTACGAATCAGTTGGCCCATTTGGTCTTCTACTCGCACCATTAAGTTATCAACAGCTTGAGGTAGCTTGACCATAGCAGCCATACTGCCATCGTCTTTTTTCACTCCTGCAGCACCAGGAATTAGAACATCACGTCCAACCAAGGATGATGCTTGAAGCGCTTGATTCGAAGTCATCGAAGCGTTCAAAGTTTCAAACTGGTTATTCATTTTGCCAATACCGTCTACAGTTGCGAACGACGCCATTTGCGCAATCATCTGGTCATTACTAACCGGCTTAAACGGGTCTTGTTGAGCAAGTTGCTTAGTGAGCAGCGATAAGAAGTCTTCTTGTTTAAGATCTTGCTTACCAGTGGTCTCATTTGGCTTGTTCTTGTCTTGAAGCTGTTTAAGCTGGTCGATATAGGACAAGCTGTTTTGACCAACATTGTTAATGCCATCGGCCATATGTCACCCCCTATCCTTATTGACCCATCTGCAGCGTACGCAGCAGCATTTGTTTGCTTGCATCTGCCACTTGAACGTTTGTTTGGTACGAACGAGAAGCAGAAATCATGTTAGCCATTTCTTCCATCACGTTAACGTTAGGCTTATAAATATAACCCTCATCGTTAGCGAGCGGATGATCAGGGTTGTACTCCGCACTCAGCGGCTTATCGCTTTCAACAATACCCATCACCTTCACTGGCACAGTATGATCATTACCATACTTAGCCTTACTTAACTCAGCACCAAACACAGCATGACGAGCTTTGTAAGTATCTTTTGCAGAGCTAGAGATACTGTCAGCGTTTGCCAAGTTGCTTGAAGTCGTATTTAGACGAACAGATTCAGCGCTCATGGCAGAACCAGTTACATTGAATACATTAAATAAGCTCATCTAAGTTACTCCCCTTTTAGTGCTTTCGTTAAGTTCTTGAATTTACTTCCTAAGAAGTCCAGTGATGCTTGGTGTCTGATTTGATTTTGCATAAATAAATTACGCTCTAAATCTACATCAACCGTATTACCATCACCGGTGTCAGGTTGTGTTGGAAGTCGATACATCACTTCCCCTGTCACTTGTGTAGAGGCAGGAATATGCCGACCATCAGTTTGGCTAAGACCAATGCTTGCCTCTGATGTTGCCGCCTGCAAAGCCCTTTGGAAATCCATTCCTTTCGATTTATAGCCAGGAGTATTCGCTTGAGCAATGTTGGTTGAGATAACCTCAGCATTGCGCTCACGCAGACCAACCGTGTGTTGGTGGATACCTAAAGCATTGTCGAAAGAAATAGCCATGTTAACCTCTACATAAAGAACTGACCGTTATTACTAAAGATAAAGCAATTAACATACCAACTTTTAAAATCACATCGGTAATCACTTTACTTACGAAGACCTTACAGCAATAAATACGCCAACTTTTCATCGGAGTAACTACGACTGTAAATTTGGAATGTCACTATTAGTATACTCGTAACACGCCCTCAACAACAAAAAAGCCCAGCTACATGAGCTGGGCTTAACATTGATAGAATATATTTATTTGAGCTTATAAATGATACCAGGGTTACAACGAACCATATCAAATCGATCAGTCAGCCCCGTCAAAGACTCAGACGCACCGAGTAATAAGTATCCGCCCGGATTTAAGCTATTTGCCATTTGATTAAGTACTTTCGACTTCATATCTGGTGAGAAATAAATCAGTACATTACGACAAAATATAATGTCAAACTTACCAAGCAATGCGTAACTATCCATCAAGTTTTGCGGACGAAAGTTGACTAAACGCTTTACGTTGTCTTTCACTTTCATTCGGCCATCACCAGCATCTTCAAAGAAATTACGACGACGTTCAGGAGACAAACCACGACCTAATGCAAGGTTGTCATATACGCCAGCACGGCACATATCTAACATGCTGGCAGAAATATCTGTGGCTGTAATCGATGTATTCGGCAACATACCAGGTTTACGCTGCTGAGTTTCCAAAATCGTCATTGCCATCGAATATGGCTCTTGGCCGGATGAACTTGCCGCTGACCATATTTTAATTGGACGCTTATTTGCCGCAATTTCTGGAAGCAATTTGTTCGCAAGAACTTCAAATGGGTAGGTATCGCGAAACCATAACGTTTCATTCGTCGTCATTGCATCAACGGCTGCCACTCGTAATTCTCGATTTCGACCCGTCACAACATCTCTTAGCAAATCCGACAGAGAGCCAAGTTTAAACTTAGTGACAAGTGGGCTCAGACGGCTTCTTACTAGGTATTGCTTACTATCACCCAATACGATGCCACATTGAGACTCTAAAAAACGGCTGAAATCACGATACTCTTGATCGCTTATAGTTATCGCTGTCATTAATTTCTCTTTATTCTGTAAGTGCAGACTTCACTGCATTACCAAGCTCATCAGGATTAAATTTGGCAATGAAAGAGTTCGCTCCAACTCGTTCAACCATGGCTTGGTTAAATACACCACTTAGTGATGAATGAAGAATAACATATAAATTCTTCAAATCCGCGTTGCGGCGAATTTCTGCAGTCAGGGTATAGCCGTCCATTTCTGGCATTTCTATATCCGAAATTACTAATGAAATTTGATCATAGATACTGCCGGCTTCGGCCATCTCCACCAACTTCTCATACGCTTCTTTGCCGTCTTTTACCGCAACGACTTCAAAACCAAGTGATGTAATAGCACGTTCAACCTGCTTTCTTGCTACGGTTGAGTCATCGGCAATCAAAATTCTACGTACAATTTCTTTTTCTGCTTCAGCTTGAGCAATCTCTTCACCAATCGACGAGTCCATGGTTTCATCAATTGGCGCAATTTCTGCAAGAATTTTCTCTACGTCGAGGATCTCAACTAATTCATTATCAATATTCGTCACCGCAGTAAGATAGTTTGCTTTACCAGCACCATCTGGCGGTGGAAGAATTGCTTCCCAATGCATGTTGATAATTCGTTCAACCGACGTAACTAAGAAAGCTTGAATGGTGCGGTTAAACTCTGCAATAACAACAAATGCTTTCTCCACATCTGTCGTTGGTCGACCGCCAATCGCTAAACTCAGATCAATGACAGATACAGTATGGCCACGAATGTGAGCAACCCCTTTAACTAGAGGGTGTAAATTAGGCATTGAAGTAAGCTTAGGACATTGGAGAACCTCTTTTACTTTAAATACGTTAATACCATAACGCTGTCGCCCCATCAGGCGAAAGGTTAGGAGTTCCAATCGGTTTTGACCGACGAGTTGCGTACGCTGATTCACAGAATCAAGAATACCCGTCATAAGCTCATCTCCATCTCAAACTTTAATGCTAAAAAAATGGTAGTCTACTCAAGGCCATGAAAAACCAGAGAAACAGAATGACATATTCTAAATCATACTTATGTTCGTTTTCCATAACTAATTGTAGAGCTTTCTATAAAAAGTTTTATAAGTCTATCGGCTTTTCATTATTTTTCTTTAGTTTTTCAGCGACATCAGCAACAGAAAGTCAAATTTCTCTCATTCAACAAGCTGCCGAAGAGTATGTCACTGCAAACATAGAAAGCCCAACAGGTGGCTCGTTAAAAGTACAAGCCGCCTCTATAGATAGTAGGATCTTTGCAACAGATTGCCCTACTGGTGTGAAAACTTCTTCCACATCAACCAACCCAAACGCCAGTAATATTACCGTTCTTGTTGAGTGTAACGATGATAATTGGCGTGTGTATGTCCCTGTACGAATGACCAGAACCGGCCCACAAGTCACTCTTATTGGCCCGCTTTCTCGTGGGCAGATTATCTCTTCCAGAGACGTCACTATTAGTATGGTAGACTTGCAACGTTATAGGCGGCAAGGCTTTTCCACAATTGATGCAGTGGTCGGAGCAAAAACGAAAAAAAACCTACGCAGTGGCGAAGTCATTGAAGAAAATGATATTTGCGTGGTCTGCCGCAATGAAACAGTCACAATAAAAGCTGTAAAAGCAGGAATGGTGATTACTACAAAAGGGGTTGCACTGACAGATGGATCCCACGGCGAGCAGATAAGAGTGAAAAACAGCAAATCAAATCGTATAATTAAAGGACGTGTAACCGGAATATCTGAAGTCACTGTTGTATTCTAGCGTTATTTTTCTTAATCAATCGTTAAAAACCGCTAAAGTTATTCCCTGAGAAGTCGATATTGACGGTACAGGTTTATAACATTCAAAAGGCTCAAATATGGCAGGCATAGATAATATCCGTACAGGGCAACCCCTGACGACATCTACAAATAGAAGTTCAGTGCGAGGCGACAACCAGTCTCCAAGTGCTGATGCACCAAAAAAATCTTCAGTAGCGCAAGACTCTGTATCACTCAGTTCTCAAGGTAAAGCTGTCGGTGAGATGCACACTCAAATGGCTAGTCAGCCTAGTTTTGACAAAGCAAAAGTTGCAGCAATCAAAGAAGCTATTGCGAACGGTTCGTACACCGTAAATCCTGAAAAGCTTGCTGATAACATGATGAAGTTTGAAAAAGAGCTTGGCGGCTTATAGCCCTAGAGGTTGACCACTATGGCAGCATTGCAAGGTTTAGTTGAATTTCAGCTTAAAAGTGCAGAAGAGCTTTCTCAATTACTCGAGAAAGAAAAGCTGGCTATAACCAATCGTGTAGCAAAAGAAATTGAGCAAATTGCCAAACAAAAAATCACTCTGATCGAGCAATTGAGAGTGACGGACGAACGAATCAGTCAACATCCTGATGTCAGTACGCTGACTACAACACCAGAGTTGAGCCCTCTGGTTGATAGAATTCGTTCCTTAATCTTTGATTGCCAGCAGGCAAACGCCGTCAATGGTGAAGCATTGCAACGAGCGCAGCTTAGTTTCAACAAGTTGAATAATTTGATGCAACAATCTCAAGGCAAGTTAGGTATGACCTATACTGCTGAAGGACAAACCAAGAATGTCACGACACTTGGAACAAACATCAAAGCCTAGCTACTCATAAGTTTCAGATATAAAAAAGCGGCAAACATTGCCGCTTTTTTGATCGGAGAAGAAAATTATCACTAAAAGAGAGTTTGTTGCCTTTTCTCAGGAACTTGCTGCACTTCACCATAATCCCTAAGTTTATTCATTTTCTGAATATCTAAGCGAAGTTCAGTAACATAGCTGTCGCCGACTTTATAGGTTCGGACAACTTCTGCTCCACGAATAACGCCGTCTACCGCACCAGATGTCAGTTCAGTGCCTAAACGTTGATCTTGAAGATCTGCACGTCCGCTCACTCGCATGCCATAGACTTGTTCAGCAAGCTCTCGATAAGCATCAATCTTTGAAGCACGCATCGCGCGAACTTGTTTCTCTTCATCAGTACGCCCTTTCTGTTCACTGATGCTTGCATAACCAACAGCAGTCAACCAATCGTCCGGACGCATTGAGCCAAGAGGCTGGCAACCGACCATTATCAATACCACAAAGAGCAAAAATAACTTTTTCATGTCTACTCCTACGGACGCAAAATAACGGTATATGGTTGAGTAATCGTTGGGTCTGAGCGAATCAGCACACCATCTTGAGTTCGAATACTATTCAAGGTATCCAAATCTCGGCCAATGCGATCAGCAGGTAAGAAGCCTTGAGCAGTGGCAACAACCACTCGTGATTGCATACCAACTACTCGGGCGTTAACCAATACACCGCCCTCTTGGCGCAGCATAGTACCAGTTAGTACGTATTGAATGTCTTGCTCTTGAGCCAAATCTTTCCAGTCACGACTAAATGCAAAATCGCCTTGGTTGGTAACTTGGATTGAACCTGTCGTTTTATAGTCGACAACTTTAAAGCCGCGGCGTTGGAACTGGTGAATAAAACCTTCTGATACCGAATTTCCGAGCCAGTTAGTCGCATCCATATTTTGCAGATCAACAAATGATGTTACCGCGATAGGAGTGCGAGCCGAGACGCTCGTATTCGAAATCATCAAATCTTCAGTCATACTCTCAATAAAAAAGTCAAGAGTATGACGGGGACTCTCCATTAACATGAATTGAGAGCCTGGGTAAGGTTCCTTACCATTATAAATTGGCGCATAGGCACAGGCGGTCAGAAAGACCACGGGCACAAGCGATAACCATTTCTTCATTCTCTAATCTCCGATACATTATGGCTTAAGCATTGATTACTTTTAGCTCTCTCCTAAAAGTGGAACGCTCTTTGCTTTTCTAACTGTGCAGCATTTAGAAAACATCACCAAAATTAGCTAACATAAAACAAGCAAAAAACGAACCAACTTGGTAAACATACATGAAAAGATCGCTTCTTCTACTTTTAACTGGCTTCTATTCCACCCTATTCGCTCACAATGCGTTAGCGGGTTGGTATGAGGTTACTGGTACCGCTACCGTTGTCTCGTCAGAAGAAGTGGCTCGAATACATGCACTTGAAGATGCTCTATATAAAGCAGTTAAGTTTTCGGGAGCCGATATCGGTAGTATTTCTAACCTGCGTCCTTTATTAGAAAGCGATCGTAAAGAATACCAATTCAGTAACAGTGAAGTTCGCTATATCTTAGTTGATGAACAGAAGACGCGTCGTGGCGTGATGATGGTGAAAGCTCGCATTGATATTTATCCGTCGGCAACAGGTTGCCACGTTGATCAATACAAAAAGACATTCTTGGTAGGTAACATTGACCTCCAATCCCCTCAGCAAGCGGTAATGGGCCAAATTTATAGTATTGGAGATGACTTCGCTAACGTGATCAATCGCCAGCTCGACCAAGAGTCTGTTAATTTCGTTTCCGTCGGTACAACCGATTATGAGATAGATAAGCGCAACCCTGAACGACTCAAGATGATTGCAGAAGACACCGGAGCTCAGTACATCATTGGTGGTACCATTTCTGATTTGACTGCAACAATTGAACAAAACTTACTTACTTCGGATGTCATCAACCGTCAATTTGCCTTAGAGATGACCATTTTTGATGGCAAAACCGGCAACGAAGTCTACAACCGCAATTACCGAGAAGTGGCACGCTGGCCATTTCCAAAGACAAGTCAAATTGATACCAAAAGTGCTCGCTTCTGGGCATCGACTTATGGGGATATGATGCTGAGAGTGAGCCGAAATATCATGCTCGACTTAGAATCAGAAGTATCATGTAAGATTACCCTTCCGGAAGTCGTTGCAAAATGGGGCAACACAATAACAATGGATCTAGGCCGGTTACATGGTGTAGAAGCAGGTGACAAGCTTCAACTATGGCATACAGGTTCTTTCATCGACCAACGTGGTTTGCCACGAAACAAAGTAACTGAATCAGATATTACCTTAACTGTCACTCGAGTTTACGAAAATGAAGCTGAACTATCTGTGGATCAGGCAGAAATGGCTGGCAGCATCCAAATTGGTGATGTCATGCATAAGATCCTTTAACAACTTCGCTCCCGTGACACTGCTGGGTAGTCGCGCGATCCCCTCCTAAGGGATAGGTCACAGATTTGAATCCTGTCAGGAGCGCTATACCAACAAGGGCAGAAAGAGTCATTCTTTCTGCCCTTTTTAATATCTAAACTTCACCAACGCCAATGTTTCATCTAAAATAGCTATTAACAAAGTTATCGATAGTGAAAGATGAAAAAAAGTAACTTGACGACAAACACAGGCCATCGCTTCATCTCCAAAGCCAAGACTGCGTTTAAAATTCATATCCATACTCCGGATGATAAAGTACTGCATCGCTCTGTAGGATATATCCGTGTAGGAGAAAAGAAAGGGCTCAAGAAGGCTATTAAACTACGCAATGAGCTAGGCTCTGCTATGTGGGGTAAGTTTTGGCGCAAGTTACTTAAAGACCCTTACCTAATGACCCGCCTGCCCCATTCATTAGAGCCAAAGATCATTTTTAAACCAAGACCAACAAAAGCCCATCCGAATGCCAAAGATGAATGCTACATTGCCGCTTGGAGAAACTACGACGAAAACGGTAAACTCATTTATCGGAGTGTCGTTTGCTCTATCAAAAAGCATGGTCGACTGGCAGCTTACAGTAAAACTAAAAAAGCCCTCCTAGAAGCCAATAAAGAAAACCTAGAAATCTTAGAATTTATGGGGCGGCTAAACAGTATCGACTTAAAATAAAAAAGCCTTGGTTTTCACCAAGGCTTTTCTCTTATAACTAAGATAAGAGGAATTATTTCTCTTCGTACTCAAATGCTGGAACAGTAATTTCTACACGACGGTTTTGAACGCGACCTTCGTGAGTATCATTTGAAGCGATTGGGTTGTTTTCACCTTGACCACTTACTGTTATACGTGAAGCATCGATGCCTTCAGCTTCTAGAGCATTAGCAACAGATTGTGCACGCTTTTCAGACAGTTTCTGGTTGTACGATGCTGCACCACTTGTATCTGTGTAACCCACTACCTCAACGTTCGCTTGAGGGTACTCGTTCATGAATACAACTAGCTCGTCAAGCTTCTGCTTGCTCGCAGGCTTAAGTTCAGAGCTATTTAGCTCAAAGCTACCTGAATCAACGACTTTAGTTTCAAATGTTTTCACAACTGGTGTTACTACAACCACTTCCTCAACAACAGTCTCTTCTACTAGAACTTCTTCTACAGGCTCTGGTGTTGGCTCAGAACTACCACCGAATTTAGAACGGAAACCTAGTGTGAATGTATTTGCATCAAAGCTCGTTGTTTCAATTGATATACCATTGAAGTGCTGAAGCTCTGCCTGGATATCAATGCTAGGAATAATGCTGTAGTTTAAGCCGATTGCACCTAGCAATGCACCATCTTCATCATTTCCATACTTAACGTGAGCACCACCTATTTTTGCAAATAAGTCTAGATCTTCATTGAGTGCAAATGAAAATCGTGGAGCGAGAGTATACGCGCTCATACCGGCGTCTTTATAACCAGCACCCGTCGTTTCTCCCAAAGCATCTAAACCAGCTTCAATCGCAACTGCATCTGTGATTTCATAGCCTAAAAATGAACCTAGAGCCCACGAATCTTCATCACAAGCGCCCGTTGTACAAAAATCATCAAGCCAAGTTACACCCGCTTTTGCACCTAGATAAAACTGAGCATTTGCCGACGCTGATGCCACAAGAAGAGTTGTAGAAATTACCGCTGCTAACTTTTTCATTATTATTTCCTTATTAGTACGTAAAATGTTAATTACGCCATTGATATTTCACATATAACAATCAGTTACAGTATGAACTATTCATAAGATATACCTTATCTTACTTTTTGTACAAATCTTGTGACACTAAAATTAATTTTATCCCACTAAAACCATAACAATCTCACAAATAAGACGAAGCCCCAACCGAAGTTGAGGCTTAGTTAACTGACGATGTCTAATTTTTGGTCTATTGCTGAACTTGGTAGTCAAATGCAGGAACGATCACTTCTACACGACGGTTCTTCTCACGACCTTCGCGTGTTTCATTTGAAGCGATTGGGTTGTTTTCCCCTTCACCTTTAGCAGTAATGCGTGATGCGTCGATACCTTTCTCTTCAAGTGTTGCCGCAACAGATTGCGCTCGTTTTTCAGAAACCACTTGGTTGTATTGAGCTGCACCTGAAGTATCAGTGTAACCAATTACTTCCACGTTTGCTTGCGGGTAGGTATTTAGGAAATCGACTAGCTCATCTAATTGAGCTGCGCTTTCTTGGTTTAGCTCTGTGCTATTTAACTTGAAACTACCTGTGCCGAGCTGCTGGGTTTCAAATGTTTTAGTAACAACAACAGGCTCTGCTGGAGTTTCTACTACTTCTTCAACCATCTCTTCTTCAACGATAGTTTCTGTAACGGCTTCTTCGTTGCTACCAAATTTGTAAACAACACCCAATGTTGCACTATTACCCATAGCACGAACTAGGTCGTTGTTTGCATCAGTAATTGTTTGATACTCAAGGCGAACAGCAACATTTTCGTTTGAATCAAATTCAACACCAGCAGCGCCAAGGTATGAGTAATCTTCTTTGCTACCGTAGTTTACGAATGCGCCACCGAATTTACCGTAGATTGAGATTGCGTCTGTGATTGGTAGGTTTACTTTAGGCGCTAGCGTGTAGGCTTCTACTTTATCGTTATCTAGGCCTTCACCATCAAAGCGGCCAAGGTAATCATAACCAGCTTCAATAGAAAGGAAGTCCCACATTTCATAGCCAACAAATGCACCTAAGGTTGATGAATCTGTATCGCAATCAACTGTTGCTGAAGTACAAGCGTCATCCAACCAAGACTTACCTGCTTTTGCACCTACATATAGCTCAGCCATTGAAGGCGCTGAAGCCAAAAGAAGAGATGCTGAAATTACCGCTGCTAATTTTTTCATTACTGATTCCTCGAAATCTATCTTGTTAAAGAGTTAGCTTCGGTGCTCATCTCCATTCAAGCTCCAATAAAACTCGAATGGAGACAGAGCACCCTGTGCACTTCCAACTGTGAGTAATCCTTCCTAGCCGCTACAATTTTGTAAATATCTGTAACTGACGGAGGGCACTATAAACAGTTTGAGTTGATAAGAAAGAGAAGAAATGTCAGGGTCTGGTTAGCGTAAAATCAGAGTAATTTCAGTCGTTCTTGTGACCCCTTGATTCATAAGGCTTCTAGAGAGGTGTGAATTTATATGAACCAAATCAAATAATTAGTGTCAACATCATTAAATCTCATTTATGAGACAATTGTTTGTAATCCAATTCCGGCTAGATAATCAACATTCTTTAGAGCTGTAACGCTTTAATTCGTAAAATTCAGGTATAAAAAAACCGCAGTACAATGACTGCGGTTTGTAATAGGGTCTTTAGGTGGTTAAGCGTTCGCTTCTCGCTCTGCGATGAACTCAAGTGCCATCTTAATGCGTGCAACACAGCGCTCTTTACCAATCAGTTCCATTACAGCATCTACAGAAGGTGACTGACCGCCGCCTGTTACTGCAACGCGTAGTGGCATACCGATTTTACCCATACCGATCTCTAGCTCTTCACATACTGCTGCGATAACACCATCTTTGATGCTCGCTGTCGTCCACTCAGTCAGTGCTTCTGCTTTAGCTAGAGCAAGTTCTAGAGGCTCTTTAGCAACGCCACGTAGGTGTTTCTTCGCCGCGCCAGCTTCAAACTCAGAGAAATCTTCGTAGAAGTAACGGATTTGCTCTGCTAGCTCAACCAGCGTGTTGCAACGCTCACCAACAAGCTTGATCACTTCAGTAATCGCAGGGCCGTTTGTTACGTCTAGTTTTTGCTGTTCTAGATGCCATTGTAGGTGCTCAGCAACATACTCAGGTTCTGAAGTTTTAATGTAGTGGTTGTTCAACCATTGCAGTTTGTCAGTATTGAAGGCAGACGCTGATTTAGATACTGCGCTTAGGCTAAATAGGTTGATCATCTCTTCTTGAGTGAAGATCTCTTGGTCACCATGAGACCAACCAAGACGCACTAGGTAGTTGTTTAGCGCAGCTGGTAAGTAACCCATATCGCGGTACTGCATTACAGATACAGCACCGTGACGCTTAGACAGTTTCGCACCGTCATCACCTAGAATCATTGCACAGTGCGCAAATGTTGGTACTGGCGCGCCCAGTGCTTCGTAGATATTGATCTGACGAGGAGTGTTATTGATATGATCTTCACCGCGCACTACGTGAGTAATGCCCATATCCCAGTCGTCAACCACTACACAGAAGTTGTACGTTGGAGAACCATCAGTACGACGGATGATCAAGTCATCCATTTGAGTGTTGCTGATTTCGATACGGCCGCGGATTTGATCATCAAATACTACACTGCCTTCTTTCGGGTTACGGAAACGGATAACACATGGATCGCCATCTTTTGCCGCTTCATTTGCCGCTTTAATTTTTGGATGTTCAGCATCGTAGCGAGGCATTTCTTTATTCGCTTCTTGCTCTGCACGAACTTCGTCTAGCAGCTCTTTAGAAGCGTAACATTTGTATGCTTTGTCTTCTGCTAGAAGCTTATCAACCATTTCATTGTAACGATCAAAACGTTGAGTTTGGTAGTAAGGACCTTCGTTCCACTCAAGACCTAACCATTTCATCCCTTCTAAAATCGCATCTACCGCTTCCTGAGAGTTACGCTCAAGATCAGTATCTTCGATACGTAGAACGAATTCACCAGCTTGGTTTTTAGCAAAAAGCCAAGAATAAAGTGCAGTACGTGCACCACCAACGTGTAGGTAGCCAGTTGGGCTAGGAGCAAAACGAGTTTTAACCGTCATGTAAAATACCTTGATTGTCTAAATGACCGCACAATTCCTTTTAAACAAAGAATGGTGCCAAAATTGCGCGTTATTTTAGCACCGATGTGCAAATCTACAATCAATCATCAACATTCTTTGTTAATCATTAATGTGTTTTACAGCCCAAGAGATAAACTCTTGACGTTGTTGAGGCGACATAGACAAGAAATCCGTTTGAAGTGTGCTTGTCGACGCAAATTCTGCAGTACTCACTTTAGGGGTTGATGGCTTTGCCACGGCCGCTTTCATGTTAACAGCATGAGTTTGAATCGCAGCTTTACCCCCAGCTTGGTTGTAGCCAGCTAACATCTCGTCATAATCTTTTATCAACGCGAAAGTTTGATCAAAAATTACGTCTGTAGTGACATCAACGGCTTGACCATTACGAGTGACTTTTACGCTAGGTTGTTTTTCGAAGTTACGCACGCCGCGTTCATCGCGAATCGCAAATGGCGTTTCAAACTTCAGTGTTTCATCATTGGCACTAAACTTCACCACCATAGGCAGCGAATTAAACTTGCTTTTGCCACCATTGCCATCAACAAGCGCGGTGACTCTTAGCAGCAGTTGGTTTTCGCCATTAGCAATTTTCAAATCCCCTTTTCCACGGTTAGGGAGCTGATTAATATTCTGATTAACCGCCAAAATCTCAACACGCTTATCAGTTTGAATCGTTACTTGTGCATTTGCCAAGCTGCTCATCAACGCCATCAACACAACAGCCAAACTTTTCTTTATCATTATTTATCTCCCCTAGCAGAAACGGAAAAAGGCGGACAATAATGTCCGCCGAAACTGAATCAAATTATTAGAATGTCCACTCTGTACCGATACGGATCATAAGATCGTCGTACTCTTTACCTTGTAGATCTGCAGTTGTAGAACCTTCACGGTATGTACCACTATGCTGCGCGATACGCACAAATGTGTATACAGAATTCATTGAGTAACCCACTTCACCCGTTACCGTCGTGAAATCAAGTTCTTTATCAGACTTGTTATCAGTATCACCCGTTTGGTTTGCGTAGCCTAAACGGAAGTTGAAATCACCCATGAAGTAGTTAGTTTGCAAAGAGAACGCATTGATATCACGCTCTTCATAAGCGCCACCTTTCTCTTCAGCTTCAAATCCAGCCGTTTTGTATGCACCTGCAACATTCCAGTTATCCATTAGATTAAATTGGAAGCCACCAAAGTAAGCACTTGTATCGCCTAATAGGCCTGCATCAAACTCAGTTTCGTTTGCTGCTTCGAACGCTGCATGCAATGTTAGTCGATCAATTGGAGTAACAGAAACAGAACCACCGATAAACATTGAGTCAGCAGAATTTGAACTGCCGTTACCACCAGCTAGACTAAACTTCACCATATCACCAAACATTGGAGAGTCGTAACGTCCCATTTGGCTCTTACGGTCAAAGTTAAAGCGCTCACCTGCTCTCCAACCACGGTCAAATGTTGTACCCATGTTCGAAGCTGAGTATGGCCAATCCACCAATTCATACATTGGCGTTAGCATACGACCAAAGCGAACTGAACCCCAGTCGTCACCACGGAAACCGACGAAAGTATCACGGTTACCAAGCTTAGCACCGTCATCAAGTACCCAGCCCGATTCAATTTGCATGAACGCTTCAATGTTGTCATTCATCGTTTTTGCAGCGCGGAAGCCCACTCGAGATTCGTTCTCTAGAACCATTCCGTCTCCATCGACTTCTTCACCGCCATCAAATTTCTTAGCGTTGTAGTCCACTGCTGAGATAGAAACAACACCGTAAACCTCTACGTTTGCATCATTTGGATCACCAATCATGTATGCATGTGCAGTACCAGCGGCCATGGTAGTTGCTGCAATCACTGCGCCTAGTAGAGTCTTTTTGAAATGAGACATAAGAATTAACCCCTATATATTAGAATTTTATTTTCCTTGTCCCCTGCTCATCGCACTAAACGCTTGATTTTGCAGGGGGACTATTTATGGACAGGGGCATGTTGACAAACTTTTTTCGCGACAAGAAATCAGACCAAAAAATGTCTGATCTGGTTCAAAATCAAAAAACAAAAACAAACATAAAACCAATAAAAACAACAATTTAAATAGAAATATAACTACTGAAAAATTGTCAATTTAGGTTTTCAACTCTAATTACGACTAACTCGGCGTCAGTTCTGCTAGCACGATCACTTATTATTTTTGTCGTTTTACGGAACTTTAGAAAATCGGCAAGATAACTTTGAAATCACTCGCAATTAAAATCGCTAACATTCAGCTCTATCGATTCATTTTGACGTTTTTAATTTCCACACTGAATGCTTGACCTTCACCTTGCGGTAAGGTTTATTCTCCTCAATAGTGTTATTTTCGAGGTGAAATTATGATCAAGTTTGATATACCTCTTGCAGGTTTGAACTGTATGGGTTGTGCGAGGAAAGTTGAAACGGCTTTAATTGAGCAGCATCAAGCCATTATTCATGACCTATCACCGACTTATGTATCATTTGAAAGCGCCAGCACCTTTCATGACATAGAAAAATCCATATCATCACTCGGGTATCAAGCTGGGCATCAGCATCACTTTTTCTTATCTGGGCTAAATTGTGGTAAATGCGTATCAAAACTGACAAAAGTATTAGAGAACAATGCACTCATTGGTCAGTTTTCCGCATCAAAAACAGAGCTCCTCGTTTCAACCCTTTTATCTGAAGAGCAAGTAAAATCAATCATTCTAGATTTAGGCTATACAGCTAGCGCTAAGCCACTTGAAACATCTCAATCCATCACAAGCGAATTAGAAGTCAAAAAAACATCCACCAATTCAAAACCCGTCGACGATCGTGGGGTAGCCACTCACATGCTCATCTCTGGAATGACATGTGCCAGCTGCGTAGCCTCTATTGAACAGGCGCTGCTGCTAGTTCCTCAGGTCAATAAAGTGCAAATTAGCCTGGCTGAGCAAAGTGCACTCATCATATCTTCAGAAAGTAACCCAATTTCCGGCGAAGCTTTGATAGCAGCGGTAAAAGAAGCTGGTTATATTGCTGAAATCATTGACGATCCAGAAACCCAACAGCAGAAACAAAACGAGCTACTTATTCACAACCAACGACATTTTAAAAGAAGTGCGTGGGCAGGTATATTAATTGGTGGTCCACTCATGCTCTGGGGAATTGCGGGTGGAAATATGATGATTCATTCGTCACAAGACCAGCTGGCTTGGGGGATCGTTGGAATTATCTGCCTAATACTGCTCGCAACATCTGGCCGCTCATTTTTTGTCAACGCTTGGCAAGCGCTTACTCACAAACGTGCGACTATGGATACATTGGTTGCCTTGGGCACTGGCTCTGCATGGCTTTTCTCTATGTTAGTGGTCACTTTCCCACAGTGGTTTCCAGCAGAGTCAAGACATGTTTACTTTGAAGCAAGTGCAATGATTATCGGTCTAATCTCCCTAGGCCACTATATCGAAGCGCGAGCAAAAGCAAAAACAACGCGATCTTTGCAAGCACTAATGAATCTTCAACCCAATAGTGCTATTCAAGTTACTGATCAGGGTGACCAGCCGATTGAAATCAAAGCTATCACGTTGGGTATGCATCTACGAATTAAACCGGGAGAAAAAGCACCTGTCGATGGCAACGTGGTATCAGGTGATTCATATATTGATGAATCTATGCTAACTGGAGAAGCTATTCCTGTGTTTAAAAAGCATGGCGATCATGTTTCTGCTGGTACGTTAAATCAAGATGGTAGCCTAATTATTGAAGCGACTGGAGTTGGCAGCAGTACGATGCTTTCACGCATCATCTCCATGGTAAAAGAAGCGCAAAGCAGCAAACCCGCTATAGCTAAACTGGCTGATCAGATATCTTCAGTCTTCGTCCCGGTCGTTGTTGCTATTGCGATCTTATCTGGATTGATTTGGTTCATATTCGGCCCAGAGCCTAAAGCAAGCTACACGCTAATAGTAACCACAACAGTACTAATTATTGCCTGCCCGTGCGCTCTTGGGTTAGCAACACCACTCTCAGTAACCGTTGGGGTTGGCAAAGCCGCTGAATTAGGCATTCTTATTAGAGACGCAGAGGTGCTTCAATCTGCAAGTAAAATTAATACCGTTGTGTTTGATAAGACAGGAACATTAACTCAAGGAAAACCAAAAATTCAGATGTTCTTCCCTGTTAATGTTAGTAAGCACCAACTGTTAGCGTTAGCCGCCGGTGTAGAGCAGTATTCCGAGCACCCCTTAGCCAAAGCTATCGTTCAGCACGCGAATGAGGAAGGCGTCCATTTAGCCAAGATAGATAACTTTGAAAATCAAAGAGGCAAAGGCGTTAGTGGGCTGTACCAGAATAAAACAATATCAGTGATTTCTTTGCAAGTAGCAGAAGAAAACCAATGGGATCTCTCACAACTGAATAACTCCATTATTCAATGCCAAGAGAAAGCGTGGACACCAATAATTGTCGCATTGGACAACCAACCAATTGGTTTATTGGCAATCTCTGACCCAATAAAACCTGACGCATTCCAAGCAATTGCAAACTTACAAAAAGTAAATATCACTCCTGTTATGCTAACGGGTGATAACCACTATGTCGCAAACGCAATCGCAAAACAGCTAGGAATTGAGCAAATAATTTCTCAAGTTTTACCTGATGAGAAAGCCAAGCACATCGCTGATTTACAATCACAGGGGCAACGGGTAGCTATGGTTGGGGATGGCGTGAATGATGCGCCTGCTCTGGCACTGGCTGATATCGGTATCGCCATGGCAAGTGGTAGTGACGTAGCAATTGAAAGTGCCCAAATGACGTTACTCAACTCATCGCCATTAGCTGTTGTCAACGCAATAGAGCTATCAAAAGCCACCGTTAAGAATATGAAACAGAATCTATTTGGCGCATTTATCTATAACTCGTTAGGCATACCGATTGCCGCTGGCGTTCTATATCCTGCCTTCGGCTTCATGTTAAATCCTGTGGTAGCAGGTGCAGCAATGGCGTTATCTTCTATTACTGTCGTGAGCAACGCGAATCGACTGCGACTATTTAAAACATCATCTCGTCCTTAGAGGTATCTATGAAAATTAAACTATTAACTCTGACTACTTTCGCTCTGCTATCTGGTCATGCGGCTGCAAACGAGGTTTTAAATCACAAATCCCCTTATTGTGGCTGCTGTACAGAGTGGACAAAACATATGCAAGATTCCGGCTTCAAAGTTGAGGAAAAGTTGCACGAGAATATGAACCCAATCAAACAAAAGCTTGGAGTTACACCGGAACTGGCCTCATGCCACACTGCGGAGATTAATGGTTATGTATTTGAAGGACATATACCCGCTGACGATATTAAAGCTTTCTTAGACAACCCACCGAAAAACGCAAAAGGTCTTGCAGTTCCGGGTATGCCAATGGGTTCGCCAGGTATGGAATATGGAGATAAAAAAGATGACTACTCCGTCTACGCGTTCAATGAGAAGGGTCAGGTCTTTGAATATCGCCACTACGAGGGCAACCAATAATAAAGAAGCCCAGCAAACGCTGGGCTTTTCATTAGGACAGTAGTTTATAGGACTTAGAAGCCGTAAGAAGCACCGAATACGAATGCATTGTTTTCATTGTCTGCTTGGTTACGGTACTCAAAGTAAGGTTGTACGCCTTGACGAGTCCATGTTGCACGAAGCTCGTGATCCATTACCGATGCATCAATCATGTACACGTTATTGTAGCTTAGAGCTAACTCTTCATTTACTGTGTAAGCAACGCGGTTATCCATACGGAAATCTGTATCATTATCAGCATCAGTTGCATCAATATGAGCACGAGTACGGTTGCTAATAGATAGACCATTGTCGAAGTTGTAACCAACTTTAACAAGTGGACGGTACTGAACGCTTTCACCTTCAGAGATTAGGTGTTGGTAACCCGCTGCCACCCAAAGGTTGTCAGTGATGTTGTAAGACTGCTCACCACCAATAGTAACGTAAGCACTTGAAGAGCTGCCATTTGTCATTACAGGGCCATTTGGCGTATTAACTGTTTCACGCTCAGTCGTTAAATCGCCCAACTGAATACCATCAAACTCAGTGTAAACCGTTAGACCACCGATTTGGTTATCAAACGTATGACCTGCTTCTAGCGTTGATGTTACATCTGAACCGTGTAAATCGTCTGAGTGAAACTGAACGTTACCTGTTACGTAAGAAGAACCCGCAAATGCAGTTGAAGCGAAAGCAAGAGAAAGTGCGCTCAGAGTAAATAGTTTTTTCATTATAATCTGCCTTAATTCAAAAATAGCCGCGGCTCTTATCAGGTAATTCTTCACCTATGACCGCAAAGAAGGTTTGCCTCCCTGGCTTGGCATTCATAATGTCGGATTTAATTCACGATCAAAAATAAATCAAAATTTTGTGCGAGCTACTTCACAGTGAAAATTAGAAAAGTTATTTATCACTTGTAAAACAACAAGTTACAAAAACAACAAAAAAGATAAAAACTTAACTAGTGATCTTGTTCAAAGTAATAGAACAATAACCGCTAAAGTATGATACTAGGATCACGCACATTTTAGCTTTCTATTCATTTTCGAGAAGAATAATCAGATCTAGGTCACTCTATTATCAACACAATCCATTGGTTTTTAACGCTTTAAATTACATTTGACAGTGACAAGAAGTACACATAAAAAAGGCTACTTCACAGTAGCCTTCCCTATGAGCCAAGAATTAACTCCTTATCAGATGTGCCATCATTTCAATGTGCAAATCATCATCGTTTAGACAAGGTATGTAGGTAAAGCTCGTCCCACCATTCTCTTCAAAAATTTCGCAGCACTGCTCAGAGATTTCTTCTAATGTTTCCAAACAATCTGAAGAAAAAGCAGGAGCCATAATATCGAGCTTTTTGACTCCCTTTGCCGGCAGCGCTTCTAATGTCTTATCTGTATAGGGTTTTAACCACTCTTCACGACCAAAACGAGATTGGTAAGTCATACCAATTTGTTCTTTTGTCAGTCCAAGCTCTTGACCAAGTAATTCAGTGGTACGTTCACAATGCTTCGGATAAACATCCCCATTATCAGCAAGACGCTGAGGAATGCCATGGTACGAACACAGCAGGTAATCTCCCCTACCTTTCTCTTCCCATGAGCGTCTAACACTGCTCGCAAGCGCTTTTATATAAAGAGGGTGCTCGTGGTAATCACGAATAAACTTGAAACTCGGCATAACTGGGATATTTTTAAATGCTTTCGTCAAGCCATCAGAAACTGCCGCTGTCGTTGTACCCGAATATTGAGGATACAAGGGCAAAACGATCACTTCCTCAACACCTTTTGCCAGCAAAGCTTCAACACCAGTTTGTAAACTTGGATTTCCGTAAGTCATACCAAGTTCAACTGGCATATCTAACAAGTCTCGTAACTTACGAGCCTGACGCTGAGAGTAAACCATTAGAGGTGAGCCATCTTCCATCCATACCGTTTGGTACAGCTTTGCGACTTTAGGTGCGCGGATCGGTAGAATTACGCCGTGCAAAATCGGGCACCATAGCCAACGCGTCATGTCCACAACACGATGATCATGTAAAAACTGACTTAAAAAACGTTTTACTGCAGGGGCAGTGGCTTCATCCGGTGTACCTAGATTCACCAGTAGTACACCTTGTTTATTATTATTTTGCATAGCTTCCTTCGACACCAAATAATTTTATACGTAAGGAAGATCGTTATAGATCAACCAATAAGCACAAAAAAAGCGACTCGTTTGAGTCGCTTCTACTATAACAAATTTTCAAAAATCGCGGTGAGCGATTTAAGCTAATGCTTTCTCGATATCTGCACTAACTTCAGAAACTTGCTTAGTACCATCAAACTTAAGGTACTTAGTATTACCAGCTTCTGCTTCTTTACCGTAGTAAGAAATTAGCGGTGCAGTTTGATCGTGGTAAACACCTAGACGCGCACGAACAGTCTCTTCTTTGTCGTCATCACGAACAACAAGGTCTTCACCTGTTACGTCATCTTTGCCTTCAACCTTTGGTGGGTTGTACACAACGTGGTAAGTACGACCAGATGCTAGGTGAGCACGACGACCCGCCATACGCTCAACGATAACATCGTCAGCTACATCAAATTCGATAACGTAATCTACGTCAACACCCATCTCTTTTAGGCCGTCAGCCTGAGGGATTGTGCGTGGGAAACCATCAAGTAGGAAGCCTTTTTCGCAGTCATCTTGAGCAATGCGCTCTTTGATTAGACCAAGGATGATTTCATCAGAAACTAGTTGACCAGCATCGATTACAGCTTTTGCTTGTTTACCAAGCTCTGTACCTGCTTTGATAGCAGCACGTAGCATGTCACCAGTAGAGATTTGCGGAACACCGTATTTTTCCATGATGAAATTTGCTTGTGTGCCTTTACCTGCACCTGGAGCACCTAGAAGAATGATGCGCATGTTGAATCCTCTTAAGATAATGATGATTTATACCGAAGCTCACTATG
>Ga0209272_10000463_pt1 | contig 33845 bp, 25 predicted proteins | sample tdDd002_FD_187125 | JGI IMG/M metagenome (GOLD analysis project Ga0209272, IMG submission 187125) | Marine sediment microbial communities from the Atlantic coast under amendment with organic carbon and nitrate - tdDd00.2 (SPAdes)... | ecosystem: Environmental > Aquatic > Marine > Coastal >... | reverse complement strand
CTAAGAATCTTCAAACATCGGTTTATATCATCGAGGATCTCTAAGAATTTTAAACTATTTGTCTGTTTGCTTAAACCTCCATATTGTGGAGGTTTTTTTATACCAACCAATTAATTTGTATTCTGTCTGTGCTTGCCCTGTTCATATCTGTTTAGACGGCTAAGTTTTAATTATAACAGTATTTTTAAAGGGGTTGCAAATCCTTGAAATCAAGACCTGTACATTGCAAATGTACAGGAGCTCCTGGGGAAATTCAATAACAGAGTTTTTTCATTATTAATTTCAAAATAAAAGCATTGAAGCCCCCAGATTTATTCACTCCGTTCATGAACATGTTAGTAATCCGGGGTTAAAGAGTTGGGAATTTATTCATGAAATCTTTTTTATTAGAATTCATATTCTCACTTCGTTAGGTAGCAATTATCTTTTATTCATTCACTTAAGTCACTTCAAAACTAGTCTAACGTATAGTATGATACATAGATGTGGGATTTTAAAATGAATATTCATTATAATTCTACTTTTGATGTATCCCCTATAACTTAACCGTTTATACTATTATACCTCTTTCCCCCTAATCGCATATTTATACACCTCTTTTTATCCGTAATGTTCAATAAAATCGTGTCGTTGATTTTATGCTGCTTCTGCAAGTGATGCACACATAATTTAGAATCTGTTTTAAAAAAGCATAATAACTGACTTAAGGATTGTTGAAATATATGCTCATTACTATAAGAGAACATTTTCACCTCGATATTTAATAAACAGCGACTTTTTTTTGTTTTCAAATAGGTCAGAATTATCGTCAAAATCATTCCAGAATGACTTGTTTTTTTCTGTTCAGAAATAGCCAACTGTTCAGGATGGCACAGCCTGTATTTCAGTAGTGTTCAAAATTGAACAGTGTCGAAAACGATTTAAATCGATCTCTGTGCAAACCTTTTCGAAGCTTAATGTACTGGAGTCGAACCTTATATCTCTTAGACTGATTCTATATAACAGTACGGCTGATATTTTGGCATTCCTATTGGTTAGTGAAGTCACAACAAAACGAAAAACTAACCCTCATTATAAAGACAGCTATGAAATTACTAGATCAGTTTTTGGAGAAATCTGCCCTTGTTGGAAATGAAAACCTCATCATGAAAATGGAGGATTTCCAGAAAGACTTTAAAAAGGAAAATTTTGAATATATCCACTTGCCAAGCTTCAATAAGTCCCTTGATATACGTGCTGGAGAAGTTGGCATAAAGCGAGCTCTAATCGAAGCAGATTTTGCCATTGGGGAAACAGGGTCGGTCGTTATCGATAGCTGCAATGAGAATTTACGTTTGGCAAGCTGCCTTGCCGAAAAACTTGACGTGATTTTTCCTTTAAGCAAACTGGTTGCCAGTATGCATGATGTAGCCCAATTCCTTGAAGAAAGAACTTCAGGAGCAGGTGGCTATGTTGCGTTTATAACAGGAGCTAGTCGTACAGCAGATATTGAAAGGGTACTGACTGTTGGCGTACATGGACCTAAGGAAATGACAGTAATTATTTTGAACGATTTATAAGCATAAGCCATGACAATACATACCAAAATAGACGAGAAATTAAACGATAAGGTCTTGTATCAGAACCTTAAGGGCTTTGCTACTGCCTATAAAGCATCAAAAGAGAATGCCTATAAAGATTTGGACTTTGAAGTATTAAGAACCAAGGTTCATGATTTAAAGGATCGTGATTTGAGCAAAGTCATGCAACAGTTCAACCAATTTAAGGAGAAGGTTGAGAAGCATGGTTGTAAAGTATTTCAAGCTAAAACAGGTGATGATGCCTGTAGGTATATTGCTGATGTCATGAAAAGCCATGACGTCAAATATATGGTCAAGAGCAAATCCATGACTTCTGAAGAAATTCAACTGAATCAGTATTTAGAGAAAGAGGGGTTAAGTCCTATTGAAACAGATTTAGGCGAATGGATCTTGCAGATTGCAAATGAGCATCCATCTCATATGGTGATGCCAGCCATTCATAAAACCCGTCAGCAGGTTGCTAAAATATTCTCCGATTATACGGGCGAAGAGGTCGATCCTGAGAATATTAAAGCAATGGTCGAGATTGCCCGCAGGTTCCTTCGGGAATACTATTTCAAAGCCGGAGTTGGAATGACTGGTGCAAATGTTGCAGTTGCCAGTACGGGAACAATTGGTTTGGTAACCAATGAAGGAAATGCACGATTGTCATCTACAGTTCCTCCTGTGCATATTGTTTTGGTAGGTTACGAAAAGCTGTGTGATGATTTTGGACAGGCTCTCGATATTGTTCGTGTTTTACCTAAAAGTGCAACGGGACAGATCATTACGTCCTATACAACCTGGGTAAAGGGAAGAACCCCATCTCATAAAAACGAGGATGGGATTAAAGAAACGCATTATGTCTTTTTGGACAATGGACGACTGGCTTTTTTGGAACATCCTAAATTCAAGGAAGCTTTAAAATGTATTCGTTGTGGTAGCTGTGCCAATATTTGTCCTGCTTACGAAATGGTTGGTGGTCATGTTTATGGAGACAGATATATTGGCTCAATTGGACTGATTCTTACAGCGCTTTATCAAGGCGATGAGGCTGCAAAAGACATTCTTAAGATGTGTATTGGCTGCAGAGCCTGCTCTTTTAATTGCCCTTCGGGAATAGATCTTCAAAGTTTGATCTCGGATTTGAAACTCGTTGTTGGTAAAAAGTATGGTATTAATCCCATAAAAAAGAAGGTGTTTAAAAGTGTCGTTGCAAAACCTAAAACGATGAAATCTCTTTTAAGCCTGGGAGCAAATTTCCAATTTCCTTTAACCTCTACCCATAAGTTAAATCAGGAAAAAATAATCAAAACCGTTCCTATGTTACCTAAAGAAATGGATTTTAGAAAATTTCCTGCTCTGGCTTCCAAAACCTTTAGTAAGCGTTTCTTCAAGGAGGGTTATGATCAGTTTTCTTCACAACGTAAAGTCTTCTTTTATCCTGGTTGTGCCATCGAATATTTTTATCCTGAAATGGGATTGGCTATGGTCAAGTTACTTCAGAAGAGCGGTATTCAGGTTGATATTCCGAAAACAGCAGCCTGTTGTGGTATTCCTGCAATTGCTTCAGGGGATCCTGATAATGCCAAAACAATGATCTTTAACACTCTCGATAAGCTAAACGAGACAGCGGGATATGAAGCTTTATTAGTTCTTTGCCCAACATGTGGGGGAGCTATCAAACATGAGTTTTTAGATTTTACAAAAGAAGATCCTGATCGATATAAAAAGGCTTCTCAACTAGGAGAGATGGTTACGCCTGTAGGTAAGTTTTTGGAAGACAATGGCATTAAATTCAAGGTTCTGGGTCAGAAAAATGTGACTTATCATACGCCATGTCACGATTCCAGATCTTTGGGTTATTCAGCAGAAGCATTCCTCTCATCTGTGCTTGGCAAACAATTTATTCCCCTTACCGATAGTAATGTTTGCTGTGGATTTGGAGGAACCTATTCTCTTGACTTTTCAAGCATTTCAAATGGAATATTGAATAAGAAAATTGAAAATATTGATGCCACAAAAGCCGAAATTCTGGTAACCGATTGTCCTGGTTGTGTTATGCAGATAAATGGCGGATTAATGCATCAAAAGAAAGCGGTAAAGGTCATGCACCTTACTGAATTTATCGAAAATCACCTGGTTGTTGTTGAATAATTATAAATAAAAAATGAGCCCTATGGAATATCATATAAATAAGATAGAAACAAATAAAGATTTAGCGGATTTGAAACATAAACTTGTTGCCTTGGATGGTATCATGCAAACAGAATTTAAAACAACATATCACCATGATACTGACTACCCAATCAGTGAGAAGCAGAAAGAAACACAGCCATTGCATATAAGATAAGCTTACAAATACTAATCACTACCCAAAATATAATTTATGAACGCAATACTAGCATTTTCTCCTATTCTGTTGACCATCATTCTGATGGTTGGTTTTAACTGGGGGGCCAAAAAGGCACTGCCTTTATCATTATTACTTGCAATAACCATAGCACTTGGAGTTTGGAAAATAGACCTCCACCATGTTTTAGGATATTCCTTTTTTGGATTTTTAAAGGCATTTGATATTCTCATCATCATATTCGGTGCCATTTTAATCCTGAATACCATGAAGATATCAGGTGCCATGGCAGCCATTAATAACGGTTTTAATGGTATTACAACTGATAGACGTATACAGGCTATTATCATTGGCTTTATGTTTGGAGCCTTTATCGAAGGTGCAGCTGGTTTTGGAACCCCAGCAGCATTGGCAGGACCGCTTTTGGTCGGCTTGGGTTTTCCTCCACTGGCAGCAGCTATGGTTGCTTTAATCTATAATTCAGTCCCCGTTCCTTATGGTGCGGTGGGGACACCTATCAGTGGTGGAGCCATGGTTACTCTCGAACAAAACCTTATGGATGCGGGCGCAAACGTTGAAGGCTTTAAGTTGATGTTGACTAAGTGGATTGCCATACCCAATGCCATGGTTGGCATTTTTATTCCTTTATTGGGACTGATCATTCTGACGCGATTCTTTGGAAAAGAAAAATCAATAAAACCAGCTTTGGCTGCTGCGCCATTTGCTCTTTTTGCTGGATTGGCTTTTGTTGTTCCCTATGTTTTGATTGCAGCGACTTTAGGTCCTGATTTACCTTCTCTTTTGGGTGGATTTATAGGTTTGGGTATTGTTATTTTTGCAGCAAAAAAAGGTTTTCTTGTGCCTAAAAAGCAATGGGATTTCCCTGCAAAATCAGATTGGGAAAGTTCGTGGATGTCCAATGAGACGATACAGGAGCCAAGTCAGACAAAGATGGGTCTTTTTAAAGCCTGGTTGCCATACGCCCTGATTGCCATAATATTGGTCGTGACACGTATTCCTTCATTAGGACTGAAAGCTTTCCTGGCTTCTCAAACTCTAACTCTATCGAATGTATTAGGTATTGAAGGCTTAAGCTATGTGCTGAAATGGGCTTACCTGCCGGGAACGATTCCGTTTATCCTGGTTGCCTTAATAACAAATGTTATTTATCGCATGAAGACGAAAGAAATACTTGAGTCGTGGAAAACGACATTTAAACAAATTAATGGTGCTGCTATAGCTTTGCTTGCTGGTGTTGCCATGGTTCAGTTGATGTTAAAGTCGGGAACAAATGGTGCTGGTTTGGACAGTATGCTGACTGTAATGGCTAATTCGATTGCCGATCTGTCGGGGGCAGCTTATCCTGTGATTTCACCTATTGTTGGCGTATTGGGCTCTTTTATGTCAGGTTCAGCAACTGTATCCAATTTATTGTTTGCTTCCCTGCAATTCGAAACAGCATCCATTCTTCAGATTCCGGAGGTATTGATTGTCGCTGCTCAAACCAGTGGTGCCGCTCTTGGGAATATGATTTGTGTTAACAATGTTGTAGCTGTTTGTGCTACAGTGGGCTGTGTAGGAGCCGAAGGAACAATTATACGACGAAATGCAATACCTGCATTTATATATTATCTCTTCATTATGATTATTCTCGTCGTTTTCATCGGTTTGGGCTTTAACCCAATGCCATTGTAAGAAAACACAGGATAGAGAATTTGAATATTGGCTTCGGCTCCAAAATCTTAAAGGGCCGATTGTCATAGCATTTACCAGTTTGTTGATGAGCTTTATTTCATTAATGATTTAGGCTTAATCTGACATTGAATCACATTAAAACATGAGACTATGTTGAAAGGAAATTATAAGAAGTTTTACGATGATATAAAGTCAACAATTGAAACTTCGCGCTTGTATACAGATCAAATCAGAAATCTGGCTTATGGAACTGATGCCGGTTTTTACCGCTTAATCCCTCAGATCATTGTACGGGCTATGAATGAAGAAGAGGTTCAAAAGGCATTGCTTTTAGCCAATAAATATGAATTGCCTGTCACTTTTAGGGCTGCGGGAACGAGTCTCGCAGGACAGGCAATTACCGATTCAATTCTCATTGTTGCCGGGAAAAACTGGGAGGGTTTCGATGTTCTCAAAAAGGGAGAAGAGATCAGTATGCAACCAGGTATTGTAGGGGCACGTGTGAATCAGATTCTAGCTCCTTATGGTCGTAAACTCGGACCGGATCCAGCCTCTATCAATTCTGCCATGATTGGGGGAATCGTGATGAACAATGCCTCGGGTATGAATTGTGGGACACATGAGAATTCGTATAAAACAATCCTTTCTGCACGTTTAATTTTTGCTGACGGAACCGTTCTTGATACAGGGAGTGATGAAAGCAAAAAGATTTTTTTAAAGTCACATGCTTCATTTATTCAGAAGATTGAACATATGCGCGATAGGGTACGGGCCAATCAGACTTTGGCAGATCGCATCGGTTATAAGTATAGCATTAAGAATACCACAGGGCTTAGTATTAATCCTTTTATCGATTATTTCGATCCGTTTCAAATTATTGTGAATTTATTGGTGGGTTCAGAAGGAACTCTGGCTTTTATGTCAGAGTTGACGATGAAGACTGTTGTAAATCCTAAATTCAAAGCCAGCGCCATGATTTACTTTCATGATATCGTAAGCGCATGCGAATCGGTAGTAAGCATGAAACCAGGTCCTGTGCACGGAGCCGAGATGCTTGACAGAATTGCTTTGCGCTCTGTTGAAAATGCGGATGGCATTCCTCCCTTTATCAAGGATTTTCCTGAAGGTGTAACGGCTATTCTTGTTGAAACTCTGGCCAATAGTAAACAGGAGCTTGATGATAATATCAACGAAATTAAATCACTCTTAAAGGATTATAAAACCGTTCGCCCTATTGAATTTACCGATAAAGCAGAAGAGTATTCTAAGTATTGGGATATCCGAAAAGGGGTATTCCCTGCGGTTGGAGGCTTACGTGAAAAAGGAACCACATGTATTATCGAAGATGTCGCTTTTCATCTTGAGGATTTACCACAAGCCACTGCTGATTTGCAGGAACTGATTGCTAAGTATGGTTATAAAGATGGTGTGATTTATGGACATGCCCTGGAAGGCAATTTCCATTTTATTTTCAACCAGAATTTTGATAAGCCTGAAGAGCTTGAGCAATATAAAAACTTCATGGCTGAGGTTGATTCCTTAGTTGTTGATAAGTATGACGGTTCTTTGAAGGCTGAGCATGGCACCGGAAGGAATATGGCTCCTTTTGTTAAGCATGAATGGGGCGAAGAAGCCTATCAATTGATGAAAGAGATTAAACACCTTTTCGATCCTAAAAATTTATTGAACCCAGGTGTGATTATCAATGATGATCCTGAATGTTATACTAAAGGTTTCAAGACACTTGCTCCTGTTCACGAAATTGTTGATACCTGTATTGAGTGCGGTTTTTGTGAAGTAAATTGCTTAACGGCTGGCTTTTCACTATCTGCTCGTCAGCGCACTGTGGTGCAGCGTGAAATCAGGCGATTGGAAATGACGGAAGAAGATAATGAACGTTTAAAGGAATTAAGAAAGGGCTTCGATTACCTGGGCGAGCAAACTTGTGCAGGTGATGGTTTATGTGCAACCTCTTGTCCTGTTGGTATTGATACGGGTAAGTACATCAAGTACCTGCGATCATTAAATATGGCTAGTGCCCGACCACAAAAACAGAGTCAATGGGTTGCCGATAACTTTCAAAAATTAGGTCCCGTCATACGGGGGAGTCTTAAATTTGTAAATGGGGTACATACAGTTTTGGGTTCGAGTTTACTGGACGTAGTTGCTGGAGGATTCAGAACATTAAGTGGCAATACAATTCCACTGTGGACATCTTCAATGCCCAAGGGTGCCAATGCGCCTAAACTTAAGCCTGCAAGAGAAGGCAATCCCCTAAAGGTTGTATATTTTCCTTCCTGCATTGCTCAGACTATGGGACCCGCAAAAGGAGATCCTTATAAACAACCCCTGCATATCGTCACGCTAAATTTGTTGGAGAAAGCGGGTTATGAAGTGATTTTTCCTGAGAAGATGAGTTCCTTGTGTTGTGGTACACCTTGGGAGAGTAAAGGATTCATAAAGCATGCCGATCAGAAATCGTCTGAATTGGAAGCTGCTTTGGATAAAGCATCAGAGGGAGGGAGATATCCAATATTATGTGACACATCACCTTGTTTGTATCGTATGCGTCGTGTGATGGATGAAAAATTAAAACTCTACGAGCCAGTCGAATTTATTCATGAGTTTTTAATGAGCAAGTTGACTTTTACCAAGCTCGATGAAGTAGTTGCTATTCATGCAAACTGTACAACTACAAAGATGGGATTAACCCCCCAATTGAGAACCGTTGCTGAAGCTTGTGCTCAGCAAGTTGTGTTGCCTGGTGAGGTGGGGTGTTGTGGTTTTGCAGGAGATCGGGGATTTAATTTCCCGGAGGTCAACACCTATGCACTCCGTAAGTTGCGTCCTGTCTTGAACGAAAGCAAAGTTGTTGCTGGTTATTCTAACAGTAGGACTTGTGAAATTGGTTTAAGTAATAATGGCGGTGTGCCGTATCAGTCTATTATCTATTTAGTAGATAGGGTGACAGAATCGAAATGCTATGCTTTAAAATAGATTAAAGGGGCAGTATGGATGTTTCCTGCTGCAAGTTGTTGTGTTAGTGTATATAAAACAGATCTGAGATCCAACAAAAGATTTTATTTGACTTAGCTTTTAAGGAGAATCAGATTCTGTTTTTATGTGCATGATTGATTGTTGTGATAATGCATATAAAACAGGCCTGATAGTTTAACGAAGGATTTTTATTTGACTTAGCTTTCAAAGAAGGATCAGGTTCTGTTTTTGTGTGCATTTAAAAACCTTGATTTAACCCTTACAATTTTAAACCCCAAAACACATAATTAAGCTTGAAGAACATGTTTGTGTGTATAAAGATACGATGATGAAAAAGATTGTACTGATATTAATTGTGTTTGCTCCCCTATTAAGTTTAGCACAAAAAAAAGAAGAAATTAAAGTAAAGCTGAGTGGCTTTGTATCTGCTGAAGCCATATTGGATACAAGAAAGACAGTAAATTCCCGCGAAGGAGATGTTATATTGTATCCAGCGCCAAAATTAGATGATATTAATGGTGATGATCTTAATGACAGATCAGAATTATTAATGACCACCATACATTCCCGATTGAATGTCGGTATTTCGGGTTTCAAAGCCTTCGGAGCAAAAGGCTCTGCAAACATTCAGGGTGACTTTGTTGGGACATCGAATGATAAAATCGGATTGTTCCGATTGAGACATGCCTTTGTGAAATTAAACTGGCAGAAAGATGAATTGCTGGTTGGTAAGTATTGGCATCCTATGTTTGTGACCTCTTGTTTTCCGAAAGTGATGCATTGGGGTGGAGGACTGCCTTTCAATGTTTTGGGAAGAGCCCCACAGTTTCGATATACTCGTAAATTAAGTAACAAGGGATACGCTATGTTAGCTGTTTTGTCTGAAATGGATTTTAAAAGCAACGGTCCTGATGGTGCCAGCGTAAAGTATGTACAGCAAGCCAGTTTGCCTGAATTTTCAGCTCAGGTCAAGTACAATATGGCAAAGGGATTCAGCTTGGGAGCCACAGCAGGCTATAAGTTTTTAAAACCGATGGTGCTTAATTCAATGGGTGCAAAAACCGATGAGATTCTATCATGCTATCAGATGAATGCCTGGATGTCGTTAAAATCGGATAAGGTAGCCTGGAATTTACAAACCATCTATGGTCAAAATATGTATAACTTTGTTATGATAGGGGGCTATGGTGTCAAGAATGTGAAAGCAAATGGCGATTACGAATATACCAATGTAAAAACCTCCTCTGTTTGGTCCGACGTGTATACCACAACGGGGAGTTTTCGCTATGGCTTGTTTGCAGGATATACGAAAAATCTGGGAGCTGATGACGACCTGGCAACAAATGCTGATGGCTTTGTTGGCTTATATAGCCGGGGATCAAATATTGATTATGTGTATCAATTTGGCCCAAGAATTGAAGTGTACTCAGGTAAGTTTATGATTGGAACACAAATATTATATACAGCTGCTGCATATGGGACGACACAAATAGATGGTACTGTTAGTGATGCTAAAGAAGTCGGGAGTACGCGATTTTCGCTTCATTTTAAATATGCATTCTAAGAGATAAAGACTTTGGTTTATAGAAATCTGTTTTTCATCGACTCACGATTTCCTTTATAGTTATTAGTCGCTATATACCTAGATTAGCCTCAACCTTTGGTTGGGGCTAATTTTTTATGCCTGATGACCTCATGTCTGATATCGCTATATCGAGCCTTTGATATACTGATTCGTCAGAATTCATATACCTCAGAAGTGAATTCCTGCAAGAGATAGCTGGTATCTTATTGCAGGAATTTCATTTTATGTCCTATTTATTAAGTTTTCGGATGTAATTGACCAGCAGCCAGCGATCTTCCTCGTCTTTAATTTTTTTATCGTAGGCGGGCATTTCATCTCTGCCAAAAAAAGTTTTGTAATAGAGTTCGCCATCGGTCTGACACTGAACATCTTTATTTGTAAAATCGGGCATTGGCGTATCTAATGATTTACTTTTAGTACCATCTCCCATTCCTGTTTTACCATGACAAGATTTACAATGAACCACGTAAAGTGTTTTACCAACTCTGTCAGAGTCTTCGACTCCAGCGTAGGGGTTTTTCATTTTCTTATACTTTGCAGGGACTTCCCAGCTATCATTTGTCGAAAATGGTTTATTAAAAGCCATTAGAAACAAAACAAAGGCCCCCAGTATGATGATGACTAAATTTCTTGCTTTCATAGTTTTTGCTTTTTAATGATTATTCCTTTTTAATGAGATACATTTCGTAGCAGATGTAGATGATGATTCCCCATACCCCAAACAACAAGGAGTTTACCAGGATTATTAAACTGATAGGGGCATTTGCCCGTGCAGCCCATAACGACCTTTTTTCTTCTGACCTGTCGTACAGAACAGGAACACCCCATTTTACCTTTGTGTATATTGAGGTATCCCTTATGGTTTCAGCATCTTCAATTTTTATAATTAAATTCAAATTACCGATTGAGTCACCCGGAAGGTCTGAAGGAAAGTGAATTTCAACCAAGCCTTTTTCATCAGTCGTATTAAATACATCCCCAATCGGTAAATTGGTAAATAAACGTTCAACGTAGAGTAACACATCCAATTCTTCGACAGGTTTGAGCTCTGAACCATCCTGTTGAAAAACCTGGATAGCCACACGCCTGTTTGATTCTTCATCAATAAACCGATAATGGATTTCAGCTGATTCTTTTTGTGAAAAAGATGCAAAACTGCTCAGTAGAAAAAACACTAAAAAGAGCTTTCTCAGTAAGCAGTATGTTGGCGCTATGGTGTAAAAGTTTCTCATATATCTCTAGCTTGTTCTGAGTTGATATTTTCATGCTTAATATACTCCTGAATGGGAATAATGGGGAATAGTTTGAGTAGAATAGTAATAATTAGCAGAACACCTGCAAATGAAGCCAAGGTAATAGCCCACTCTTCCCATGTGGGATAATAGTGTAAATACGACTCATCGACATCCTGAATGGGAAGATAGGGGTGTTGCAGAGACGGAATGACAATGAGAAACCTTTTGAACCACGCACCCATAAGAATGAAGAAAGAAACAATCATGATGATAAATGGCTGACGACCACGTTTGAATAGCATAATCAAGATGGGTAACATGAGTCCGGGAATTTGTACCAACCAGTACATCATGGCATAATCGCCGCTAAACAATTCAGTGATATGTTCTCCTTCAACACCAACCATTTTGAAGGCTGGCCCCAGGTATTCATTGATATTAAAATACAAATAAACCAAAGATAAAAGGACCAAAATTTTTCCCATTTTATCGAAATGATCATTACCTATATAGTCCTGAAGGCTGAATGATCGGCGAACAAAAAACATGGCAATAATAATAACAGCTGCCCCCAGCATAAAGGCACCCGAAACGAAATAGGGGCCTAAATTTGTACTGTCCCATCCGGGGCGCCATGTCGTGGCAAACAACCAGGATGTAATGGTGTGGATGGCAAATGCTACCGGAATCACCATAATTTCGAGAATGGTTGATGTCTTTTTCAAGCGCCTCAATTGTCCGGGTTTATTCTGCCAGTTAAGAGCAAGGATTTTATACATCTTTTTTCGCCAGGCAGAAACATTTTTCAAACGATCACGACAAAGAGCAATATCCGGCAGTAAAGGAAGATATAATAAGAGAAGACTGATAACCAGGTAAGTCATAATGACCAGAACATCCCATATAATAGGAGATTGAATTCTGCCATAGAAAATAACATTCAAAAATCGATCGGGGCGCCCCATATCAACAATAATAATTATGGCGGCACAAATAATAGCGGCAACGGCAATAATTTCTGAAATCCGGGTTAAGGGATAGGACCATTTTACCTTAGCGAGTTTTAAAATAGAACTAACCAATGAGCCAATTAGGCTAACAGCCACAAAAAATACAAAATTTGAGATGTAAATCCCCCAGGATGTATAATCTCTCATGGATGTAACAATAAGCCCGAATCTGAGTTGACGGTAATAAGCGAAACACCCGAAACCAATAATTATTAAAAGGACAATGATCCAGATTTTGAAAATAGCTTTTGGGGTTTTTACCGTACTTAAAAGCTTGTCAATCACTTTATCATCAGCAGATTTAATGTCTCGTTTTATCTTACTATCATTAATCATATCAGGCTTTTGTATCTTTAAAAGGGAATAAGCGGTCTACGGGAGGTAAATAATACACATTGGGTTCGGTACCCAACTCTTCCAGATATCTGTAACCGGCTTTCTCACGTAGTAACTTGCTTAAACGGACTGTTTCATCGCCATTCGTAACCGTATCTTCGTTGGCATCACCAAAATAGAGAACCCCATTAGGGCAAGCCGTAATACAGTGTGGGAGTTTTTTATCTCTGATCATATCAGGACAAAAATCACATTTTTCGACCGTCCCAATTTTGCTAGGTGTACTTGTCTCCGGGGAATATTTCAGGTTCAGGACCTCCTGACTTTGTTTGGGTTTACCCCAATTAAATACCCTTGCAGAATAGGGGCAAGCTGCCATACAAAATCTGCAACCAATACACCTCACATTATCTACAAGGACAATATTATCCGATCGTTTGTAAGTGGCGCCCACAGGGCAAACTTTAACGCAGGGTGGGTTGTCACATTGAAAACATTTTTTTGGCATCCAGTAGGGGGCAGATCTGGGATTGTCCTGTATTTGCAGAACCTTAATAAAAGGTCTGTCAGGTGTTAAATTGTGATGGTGTTCACAGGCGGTGATACAGTCACGGGCATTTTTACATTTGGCTAAATCAACAACCATTACAAATTTCCTTCCGGGTATGCCTTTTCTTGATTCTTCTAGATCTGCAGGATGGGTATGTGACATAGAAAGGTGGTCTTCGTTTACCTCCATAAGTTTCCCATCAGGAGTCATGACTTTAACAAGTTTTCCTTCGGGTTTTGATGAAGAAGAACATGATATTAATTTACCACCAAGAATTGAGCCCAGGCCCAGAAGTCCGGTGTATTTTATCAAGGTTCTTCTTGTAAAACGCTTTGATTCCTTTTGTTTCATCCTGATAATTCAGTAAGAAATTAATGTGATTTGGCAATAAGTCAGATGTTTGGCCACTTATAAATATACAAAATAATTACCCCAATATCTAATAGGAATTCCTTGGTGTCTATTCTGAATAAGACTCAAAAAAATAGGATTAATCGAAATTGGGATATTCTTTTAATATTTAAAGCGAGTGTCACAATTAACACTTATTGATTAATTTTAATGATTGGGTAATGAAAAGGATGTTGAATATTCATTATTTTTATCCATCTCATGTACTTCTGATAGAAGGAGTCTTTATAAATGTGGGATTAACATGCAGAATTGTTTTGATAATTATGGGGAAGTTGCTGAAATAAGACTGGAGGAATTTGAACAAAAAGAATAGATGAAACATGGGAAATAGTATAGAGGTCAATACGGAAAGACTCTTATTGCGAGGAATAAATTTTGATGATGCAGAGGCATTATTTAAGTACCGATCAGATGCCATTACCAATCAATACCAGGGGTGGATACCCAAGAACATTGATGATGCGTATGATTTTATAAGCAATAAAGTGTCTAAGTACATAGACCAGTATGATACCTGGTTTCAATTTGCAATTATTGAAAAAGATAATGGCGAATTGATTGGAGATGTTGGCGTTCATTTTCTTGATGAGAATAAGTATCAGGTTGAGATCGGCTGTACTCTAGCCAAAACTCATCACGGAAAAGGCTATGCAAGCGAAGCTTTAAAAGCAATCATAAACTACCTGTTTATTGATTTGAATAAATGGCGAATCATTTGCTCTATAGATCCACGAAATGAGAATTCACTTAAAATGGTTGAAGGTTTAGGTTTTCGAAAAGAAGCGCATTTTAAAAAGAGTATTCTAATAAATGGAGAATGGTTCGACGATTTGGTATATGCTCTTTTAAAGGATGAGTGGATTAATTAAATATGCATTTATCTGAAATAGATAGGGGGCATGTGTATATTTGTTTTATTATTAAACTTGTTCAAAGCCCTGAAAGGGCTATACTTAAATAACCGTCCATGTAATGGACGGTGCACTGGAGCCAGAATAAAATTCCCTGAAAGGGGATAATTATTTTCGATTATTTGTTCTCCCCCTTCAGGGAAAATGTGTTTATAGGATTATAACCACCCATTTTATGGGTGGTTATTCAAATTTAGCCACTTTGTGGCAGACTATGTTTTCCCCCTAATATTAAATTCTGACAATTGAACCCAATAACGATCATCGGATGATTCCTTAGACCATATGGAGGCCTTATTGGTCTATTCACCCAATCCAAAGAAATCGAATGGCAGCTTTGTGATCATTATCCTTAAAATAGTCGTATTTTTGCAGATCGGCTACCTTTTATTTTAAGTCGATCGGATACGGATTATTCATATACAGATCATAAAGTTATGCTTCCAGATAAAAAAGAACACGCTAAGATAAAATCAAGATTACACTCTCGAAATAAGAATCGTGAGCGCTACAATTTCAAAGAATTAATTGAGTCATGTCCTGACTTAAAGCCTTTTGTGATTCTCAACAAGTATCAGGATCAATCTATTGATTTTGCTGATCCAAAGTCAGTGAAAATGCTAAACAAAGCTTTATTAATGCATTATTATGGCTTGAGCGATTGGGATATCCCAGAAAACTATTTATGTCCTCCAATTCCTGGTAGAGCCGATTACATTCACCACATTGCAGACCTACTTTGTAGCAGCAACTTTGGTGTGATGCCAAAGGGTGATAAAATTACATGTATGGATATTGGTGTGGGAGCCAACTGTATTTATCCAATTGTGGGACGTACAGAATATGGGTGGTCTTTCATTGGAACCGATATCGACCCTGTTGCTATAGCATCTGCTAATAAGATTATTGAATTGAATCCTTCTTTAAAGGGGCATGTTGAATGCCGACTACAACCAAGTAGTAAAGATTATTTTTATGGCGTATTCACTCGTGAAGAACGTGTTGACCTGACGGTTTGTAATCCTCCATTCCATGCTTCAGCTGAAGATGCACATGCAGCATCGAAACGTAAAGTGAACAACTTGAGCGAAAAGAAAGTAAAGGATGTCAAATTAAATTTTGGTGGACAGAGCAACGAATTATGGTGTGAAGGGGGCGAAGGCCGCTTTTTGAAAACTATGATTTCGGAAAGTAAGAAATTTGGAAAGAGTTGCTTTTGGTTTTCTAGTTTGGTTTCGAAGCAATCGAATTTAAAATTGGTGAATAAAACCCTAAAGGATATTGGTGCTGAAAAAGTGGAGACCATTGCTATGGGACAAGGAAACAAAACAAGCCGTATTGTGGCTTGGACATTCCTGACTACAGAAGAGCAGAAGGAGTGGAGAGAGATTCGCTGGAAATAAATCAAACCATTAAAAAATATTATAGAGGATGATCATAAACGATCATCCTTTTTTATTTTCCGATGATTTGAAATAACCATCTCGCTACATACCTCAGTCACTCCTCCTTATAGAAGTGGAAAAATGCTTGCAAGTTAAATTATTCTCCCCTTTAGGGGAGATGCCAAAGGCAGTGGGGTGTTTGGAGATTAGGAGATGAACAGCTTATTTTGGCGGCTGAGCGGAGTCGAAGCCAGTAAATAAGTTTGTAATCTTTCGATTTCGACTTGGCTCAATGTCCACAATTTTAGTGTTAAGCACCAAGACTTAATTCTGGTTTTTGCTATCTTGTGTGTTAAACGCAATGCATACATATGAATATTTTACAAATCATACCAGGCTCTGGGGGTAGTTTCTACTGCGGCAACTGTTTACGCGATGATAAATTTCACCTTGCCATGAAAAAACAAGGCCATCAGGTAACCAAATTACCTATGTATCTGCCTTTGTTTTCTGATGAGCATGACTTGAACGAGATTCCTGTTTTTTACGGAGCCATAAGTATCTATCTAAAGCAATTGTATCCAATTTTCGGGCATGCACCTGCCTGGGTGGATCGTCTTTTGAACTCAGGACCCATGTTAAAACTTGCTGCAAATATGGCTGGATCAACCAATGCTAAAGGTTTGGAAGAAATGACAGTTTCCATGTTGATGGGTGAAGAAGGCAAGCAGAAAGATGAATTGAATCGAATGGTCAGCTGGATGTCAGAATACCTTCAGCCAGATGTCATTCACTTATCGAATGCGCTTTTGCTGGGCTTGGCTCCAAAATTGAAAAAAGAATTTCCGAACGCGATCATCATTTGCTCATTACAAGATGAAGATGTTTGGGTAGATGCTATGAAAGACTCCTTTAGGGATAAGATTTGGGCCCTAATGAGTACTAAAGCGGAATACGTTAATGGCTTTATTGCGGTTAGTGATTTTTATGCCAGAGTTTCATTAGAAAAAATGAACATTCCCACAGAGAAGGTATTCACCAATCATTTAGGTGTCGATCCGGACGAATATAAGTATGCAACAGCTAACACCAAAGAACGAAGCATAGGATATATATCCCGAATGTGTGAAGCAAATGGTTTCGACATTATTGTGGATGCATTTATTCAACTCAAAAAAGACAGGACTTTCGACGATGTGAAATTAATTCTAACAGGTGGATCAACAGGCGACGACAAACCTCTAATAAAACAAGTGCGGCAAAAATTAAAGGAAGAAAATCTTACGGAACAGGTTGAATTTCATGAAGATTTTGATGGTGAAGGAAGGCATGAATTCTTCTCTAAGGTTAAAATGATTTCCGTTCCTGTACGAAATGGAGAAGCCTTTGGTTTGTATTTGTTGGAAAGTATGGCTTCAGGCGTACCAGTTGTACAACCAAAGCTTGGTGCATTTCCTGAAATTATTAAAAAGTCAAATGGAGGTGTCATCTATGAGAACAACAGCCCGGAAGTACTAGCCTCAGTTTTAAAAGACCTTTTAAATAAGGAAGATAAATTGCAAGAGCTATCCATTAGTGCTCGAAAAGGTGTTGAAAAGGAATTTAACATCTACACTCAGGCAGATAAGCTTATTGATATTTACAGTAAGTTTTTAAGAAAGAATTCCTTGTAAGTTAATTATTCACTTCGCTACAGAACGATTGTCTTTTAGTTAGACTCTCCCTTTTAGAGCCTGTCCCGATTTTTCGGGAGGAGATCCCGGCAGAGAGGGGTGTTTTCGCAACTGCAAGATTGTATCGTATGAGAGGTAAAGTAAATTAGATTCATTATTACCCCAAACCCCTAAAGGGGCTTATTGGTTCCGTTTTGGGAAGTCCCCTTTAGGGGATTTAGGGGTAGTTGTTAAGCTTTAAAAAATAGAAATGGGAGTAAGTGATATGGTTTCAATATTTTATAATGTGAAGCCACATATTTTTGAAAAAGCAAGGCATCTTAGAAGAAATATGACTTTGGCAGAGCAAAAGTTGTGGGAATTATTGAAAGAAAAACAGATTCAATCTTTACGTTTTAGAGCTCAGCATCCAATCGATATTTTTATTGCGGATTTCTATTGCCACTCATTAAAATTAGTAATTGAAGTCGATGGTGGAATACATCAATCATCCGAACAAATAGAATATGATATTGGACGGGAAGCGGAAATTAATCATTGGGGAATAAAAGTGATCCGTTTTACAAATGCCGAGATTGAAGGAGAAATAGATAGGGTTGTTGATGTGATTAATGATATTTGCAGTAAACGTAAATTTGAATTGGATAGTTTTCAATGATAATAGCTAAGGCACATTTATATCATTTGGTAAGAAAAATAAATAAAGTAGCATTTAATAAAATGCTACTTTTGTTTTTCAAATACAACACAACAAACGTTTAGCAAGAAAGATGAGTATCGATTTTATATTTATGTTGACAAAGGATGATCAGACCATATCTGATGCAAGAAAATATGTGAAGGAGATTGCAGCTGCGGGAGCAAAGCATATTGGTTTTAAAGATATTGGTTTGCCCATTAGCGAATTAAAGCATCTTACAGAAGATTTGAGAAAGGAAGGTGTCAAGGTCTATTTGGAGGTGGTAAGTTTGGATGCCGAGAGCGAAAAAAGATCAGCCAAGTTTGCCATGGATCTGAATGTTGACTATTTACTGGGAGGAACAAGACCTGAACTCATTGCTTCTATGGTTAAAGATCATCCCTTAAAATATTATCCTTTTGTAGGAAAGATTGAAGATCACCCAAGTATTCTTACAGGAACAATTCCGGAGATTGCAGCACATGCAGAACAGATTACAGCTATTGATGGCGTAGATGGTTTGGATCTGTTGGCCTACCGATTTACAGGTGAAGATATTCCTCTATTGATTCAGGAGGTTTGTAAAACATCGAAGAAGCCCGTTATTGTTGCGGGCAGTATCGATAGCAAGGAAAGAATAGAAGTTGTTAAAACGACTGGTCCCTCAGCTTTTACTGTGGGGACAGCAGCATTCGATATGGAATTTCCATCAAGCCATGCAGGGCTTTCAGGACAGGTTCAAACGATATTAGAAATGAGTAGGCAGTAAGCTGTAGTTTGAACCATAAAACACTAGCGTACAGCAGTAAGGTGTGTCTAGATTAGACTCTCCCTTTCAGAGCCTGTCCCGATTTTTCGGGAGGAGATCCCGGCAGGGAGAGGGGAGTTATAGAAAAGAGGATAATCCATACAGATTATCCTCTTTTCTTATACCAATATTTTAAGGCTTTCTCTTTATAGGTATTCGAATCCCAATAGAGGGCGAAATACCACTGTAATCAATTTCTTCCTCTAGTGTCTCCATTGTGAAAACATATTTTAAGTCAATCGAAAAGATGATCTTTTTTCCAATGGGGAAATCAAATCCTGTATTTAACAGGTAACTGTAGCTGATTTTTTCGATTTTTTTACTCAGGGAAGAAGTGTTATTCGATTTGTAAAACAGACCTACTCCACTCCCAAAATAGGGACTTATTTTCGTATCGTTGGATAGAAACTTGTACCTTCCCATAATATTAAGAGGAATGATTACAAGCTGATGCTTTCTGGAATTGTAATCAACTTCCGTATATGAAAGTCCGGTATAAACAGAAAAAGACAAGTTTTTTCTCTTGTAAAAATCAATTCCTAAATTAAGGCTGGGTATCCTCTTATAGAATTCACGGGGCAGGTCGTTAGTGAAATCATACATCCCCAATTGAATGGATAACTCCTTAGCAGGCGTTTGAGCCCTAAGCTGCCATGATGATAAAATACCAGCCAATATAAATACCTTAAAGATCAAATTCATCCACCACTTCATTGTATATACCTATTGATTTAACATTAATGCGATTGTTTTTTTCAAATACAGAAATTTTGAGGAAATGAAAGTAATCCCCTCCATACCTATGATCCAATGGAGAGCCTCCTCCTCCTGTGATGATATAGTTTATGCTATCTTTTTTGGACCTGTTAAAACTGTGTTCATGTCCGGCAAAAACGGCCCTGATTTTATTGTTTTCCACAAAAAGAGAATGAAGTTGGTCTCTGATTTTCATCGGATAATTGCGATATTTTCCTTTGGGAAAAACAGGATAGTGCAGAAAGATAAAAATATGATGAAACTCAATTTGTTTGTAAGCGTAATCCAGTTGATTCTTTAACCAATCAAATTGAGAAGGTCCAATATCTACTTCATGTCCCTTTTCGTGTGAATCCAAAATAATAAAAAAGCAATCTCGATGACTGAATGAATAATAGAACATGTCAGCAGGCAATCCTGTTTGTTCACTAAATACAAGTTCATTTCCCTCATGATTACCTCTTACCAAGTATAATGGCATGACATCAGTAATAGGTTCTGATAGTCGCCAAAAGTCAATCCATTCGATTTCGTTTCCACCTTGTTTTAGAATATCTCCAAGACAGATTGAAAGTTCGGGAGTTGGCTGTATTGCCCCAATCTCTCCAGCGAAATAGCTGTAAATGCCATAGCCATTCCTCACATCTCCAAATGTGATAAAAGACCAGCTTTCGCCCTCTGTTGGTATATCGGGAATCTTAGAGCATCCCCAATGAACAAGAAAGAGCAATAGCAATAAAAACTGGCAATATTTTGAAAAATTCCTTACCCCATAACTTACTGGATGTAGCAGTTTAATATGATCTTAAACCATTAATATGATATGGCAATCGACTCAGAAAGAAAGACTCTCAACAATTGGATGTTTTTTGCCCATAAGTTGTTCTTCCTTTTACCTAATTTACAAAAAAAAGCCTGACTATTTTTCTTTGGTACACTTCTTTAAATTGACTGATCATCTTTGGGTAAGTATCCAAATTCTTTTTCTGAATTTTCCCTGAATAAGTCTGATTTCTGTCAATCAATTTTTGGATAGAACAGTTTCAAACACAAAGGCAAGTCATTTGACTTGCCTTTTTTATTTTTAAGCATGCATACTTATGCTCTTTGGAGCTTTTTATTTTCAAAAAATAAAGGCTGCCCCTGAGGAGCAGCCTAAATTTTAAAAAAGCTTTGTTTTAATTAAAGATGTAACGCAAACCAATTTGCATTTGCCATTTTGAATTAACTGAAAAATCATCTACATAAGATTCTTTCAGATCCTTATTGAATTTCATGTAGGGAACATTGTTTGCATCCACACCGTTTACAGAAATCGGTGTAAAAGTGGAGGCAAACTGGCGAACACCCCAATCGGAATTCAAGAGGTTGCCAAAGTTCAGGATGTCGATTGAAAACTGGAAGGTATTTTTCTTTCCATTGATATCCAGGTAGAAATCCTGTAGGAAACGAACGTCCATCTGGGTGAACCAGGGCAACATGGCACCGTTACGTTGTGCATATCTCCCTCGACGGTCCTTCAGGTAATCATCCTGCTTGATGAAGGCATCCAGCGCAGCCCATTGTTCTGCAGCATCAGAGGCCAGAGTTCCAACACCGTCGACAACGGTTCCAAACATGATGTCATTCATATCTTTAGGTACATACAGCAGATCATTGTTGTTAATTGCATCATTGTTTACGTCACCTGCATATGTATAAGAATAGCGATTCCCTTTTCCGGCTTCGAAGAACATCGAGATAGTAGATGCAAATTTCCCTTTACCATAAACTTTACGGTACACTGCAGAAGATACAAAGCGGTGTTTTAAACCGTAACGTGACCAGGAGAAGTTAGGATCGTTAGGGTTGCCGATCACAGGGTTCCGTTGGAAAGCATCGGCTGCAATTTCAGCTGGAATAGAAGTTAGGTCCTTTGCAGTAAGATGTGTGTAAGCCAGGTCAGCACTCAAGCCAAAATTCCAACGCTTGGCCAATTTTCCGGTAAAAGAATATTGGTGTCCTTTTTTGGTATTGTCTAAAACCAGCGCTCCGGCTTCAAGGAAACCAATATTTCCGGGTGAGGAGGAATAAATATTCTGCTCGTTGAAATCTGCAAACATTGCCCGGTTATCACCCGTTCCAGATAAATTACCCGTTGGAGGATGCATGTTGTAGTTGTGGTGAACCACTGCATTGACATCTTTTGAGTAAATGGTCTCTATTGTAGCCAACCAGCCTTGTCCAAATTTAAAATCAGCCGCCAAGTTATTTTTCCATACCTGTGGGTAGTGGAAATCATCTGCAGTAGCATTCACCTGGAAGGTATAACCTGGATTAATAACTGAATTAGAGGATTGGTTCCCTAACCACACGAAAGGGATACGACCGGTGAAGATACCTGTTCCACCTCGGAGCTGAATTGACTTGTCCCCCTTCACATCGTAGTTAAATCCGAAACGAGGAGACCAGAGAGGCTTGGAACTAGGCCATTCTGCAGGATTAATTCGGGCGGGATTGCCATCTTCATTAACCCAACCGCCAAAACCGGCTGCTTCTTGCACTGCGGGGGTATTAGGGATGTCATTGAAATAAAGGGGAATATCTACGCGTAAACCGAAGGTCAGTTTCAGATTATCATTCACCCGGAATTCATCCTGAGCATACAAAGCAAACTGTGCAACATCAACGTCCGACCACAAGAAAGGATTTTTTTGAGAATCAACAACATCCTGGTTTAAGTCATAGCCATTCGGATTGTCGATAAATTCCTGAACACTACCATATTGTCTCCATGGGTAATAAAAAAGATTAAAGGAGTTCTCAAACTTAAAACGCTCAAAGTTCAGGCCAGCTGTAAGTGTATGCCTGTCTTTGTAATAGGTCAGGTTGTCGGTAAACTGGAAAACATCCTGATTCAAAACATTGTTGGTCGAAAACATTTCTGATCCTGAACTTATAGCCAGGTTTCCATTGGCGTCAAAGATATCGACAACTGGGAAAGGAGCCGATTTAGGATCTCGCTTGTCACGGAAAGAAGTGTAACCAATGAGTAATTTGTTTGAAAATTTATTATTAAACATGGAATGCAATTCCCCAACAATAGAATGGATCTTATTAAAAATTCTGTAAGAAGAATTCTCAAAAGGCAAACGAAAGCTTGTTGGGCCACGACCAATAATGGCTTCAGGATGAGGCAGAATATCTTTCCAGGCGTCAAGCATATTATAACGCAAGGTCATATTGTGATCCTTGTTGATATTGTAATTCAACTTTATCAGAAATTTGGTGTTATCGGTTTTATGGCTGTAACCCTGGTAAGCTCCGGGCTCATATCCCCAGAAGTCACGAAGGTGTGATTGCACGGCCTTAATGTCCTCTTCCTCTACACTGGTAACATTTTGTCCTTCGTTAGTTGGATTATTTGCAACAAAATTGTGGGCCAGTTGGTCGCGGGTCTCTTTTTCGGCATTCACAAAGAAGAACAATTTGTTCTTAATGATTGGGCCTCCAAGACTAAAACCAAACTGTTTGGTTTCAAAATCAAGATTTGGAGCCTTAGCACCTTTTACTTTCTCACCGACCATACTTTCATTACGGAAAAAATAGTAGGTTGTTCCTTTAAATTCATTGGTTCCCGATTTGGTAACTGCGTTGACACCAGCACCTGTAAAACCACCCTCGCGAACATCAAATGGCGCCAGGGAAACCTGTATCTGGTCAATGGCGTCCAGTGAAACTGGCTGTGCATCTGCCTGCCCTCCGGGTGTGGAAACATCCAATCCAAAGGAGTTATTGAAGATGGATCCATCCAATGAGAAGTTATTGTAAAGGTTGTTTCTACCGCCAAAACTGTTTCCATCCGATTCAGGAGTCAATCGCGTTAAATCCTTCTGACTACGTGAAATAGTAGGCAGAGTAACAATTTTTTCTCTGTTCACGCTGGTCATGGAACCGGTTCGGTCCGAACTGATCACACTGTTCCTGTCGTACTGTACCACGACCTCCTGGATCTGTACATTAGCTTCTGCAAGAACTAAATCAACCTCTGCAGTTTTGTTCAGTTGGAGAAAAATGTCTGTTTGAATGGCCTCCTGATATCCAACAAAGCTAGCCTTAACCTGGTATGGGCCTCCCACTTTCATATTTCGAATATGGTATCGGCCATCCTCTCCAGTGATGGAACCATAAAGTGTTCCTGTTGGTGTGTGAGTGGCTACAACTGTGGTAGCAAAAACTGGATCGCCATTGGAGTCAACAACCTTTCCTGTTAGAGAAGAGGTGGTTACACCTTGCGAAAATACACTTGTTGCCGAAAAAAGCATGGCAATAAGGAATGCTATGCGAATATTGTATTTTCTCATCTTAGAATAGTATTGGTGATTTATTAGGTATACCTCCCAATTTAATACTTTAAAAAGATAAATACATTTTCTTAAGGGGATATTTGATGAGTGTATATTGTTGGAATAGAGACTTTTGGTGTGATTTGATTTGTCTCCCTTTTGTTGGATGTTTTATTGATTACTTGAGAAATTTTACCGGTGTATTTGTTATGACAATAATTTATGTTGAGCTTTAATAAAAAACCTTCGGTATACTTGAGAAAGTATGTTTTGAAAGAGGAAGAGTTTTGACAAAAAAAAACAGATGTCCCTGGGGATATCTTAATTCTTATGTTTGCTTTACCTTTTTATCTCAACTCTATGTGGGTGAAGTTATTATTTTGGTGAGTATCAGGTAAGTTGTGTTTTTTCATATTTCAAGTAACGCGACTTCACATGTAGATTTAGTTCAAAATAAGCCCGACACAACTGATGTTATGTCGGGCGAAGGCCGAGAGAGAGGATATTGAACCATCCCTTCTCGTATGCTGTAATAAAATATTTTAGCCTTGTAAACTCTTTTTGGTTACACCGATTTATACAACCAACTGATTTCTTTGCATTTTATCGAAAGTAACTCAATTGCGAGTCAATCCAAAGATAATAAAAGTGCTCGAATTGCATCATTTTTTAGTAGATTGATCATCCTTTTGAAAATATTCAGAAGCCTCAATTTGATGTTTTTCCAACAATTTCAAATATTCTTCCCTGAAGGGAGGAGAAATGGATTGTCGCTCCGCGACATTGCTTTCAAATTGTTGGTCATTTGCTACAGATAGATTGTTGCTCTGCAAGATGAGGCAGTGCATCGATTCACAACATAAGATTCATAAAGAGTTGAAGGCAACCTTATTTGCACTCCCGGGGCTCTGATTTTATCGGGATGCAAGACTCTAGCTGCAAGCCATAAGCCTCAAGGGGTGGAGTATGCAAATGATACGGATACCTTTTAATCCTCTTTTGGACCTTTTGGAGCTTGAGGGGTAGTATCGGCTTTTGTATTTTGTAGTAAGGTTTTTTTTCTACTTTTTTCTTCTGCTTATCAGACTTTTCCAGACATTGTATTTGGTATAGCTCCTTGAAGATTAATCCCTATGATAGCTAATACAATTAACTTCTGCAGTTAAATAGTTTTGTGTCAGGTGAATAGGTTTAAGTATTTATTTCATGGTCTTACATGAATGGAGATAATTTCACCCGGTTGAAATCCACGTAAATAGAATTATGTCATTGGCATTCAATTTATGAGGCCTTTGTTTTGTTTTCAAAATAGAATGATTTATTATTTTTAATAAATCAAATAGAACAGGCTATATGTTAGGTGTTTAAGCTTTCAGAACAGGGTGGTTGTTTCCTTGGGGATAGGCGCCTCTTTTGAAACCCCATTAATCCTTTCTATATTTGTTGTACAGAAAAAAAAAGCTAAATTATTGAAGCTTCAGCCATCTTTTTCACACAAAATGTGTGATTCGTGAGAACAACTCAAACTTGTTTTTTTTTATTAAGCCAGTTTTCTGTAAATGTGTTAATTTATTAATTCTCACCTTTTTTGTTGTAGGTAGGACCTGTTCGCAAAAAACAAAAGAACTGAAGTTTGCGGCTACCTTGTGCTTCAATTTCCACTTCAAGGATTGGGACCAAAATATGATATATGTTTGGAGCGAAACAGTTCGCAATGTTTTTCAAATTAATGCAAAAGACAGGTATTCAAAGCTATTTCATGATGCTGGAGATCGTTTCTACACGTCCAATTTTAGAGGAGGAATGCTTTGTTATGCAATCTCAGTCGTAATAGTCAGGCTTAAAGGATTAAACGAATCTACCTCTCTTCTGTTTCAATGTCATCGTAGGATACTATATCTAAAAAACTAAAAAGACAATATATGATCAATTTTAATGTGTTAACATCAACCTTAAAGCCTGCTTCCAGTGAAAAGGAACAAGTGGTTGATTTTTTGTTCGAGCACTTGGAACAGTACGGAGATTCTAAGCCGGATATCCAAAAAGCCATAGCTTATGCTCTGAATGAAAGTCCATCACATGGTGGATTTATTTTGATTTCCAAAGAGGATGACAAAATTACAGGCGCCGTAGTTGTGAACCAAACCGGAATGGAAGGATATATCCCTGAAAATATCCTGGTTTATATTGCCACTCATAAAGAACACAGAGGGAAAGGAATTGGGAAAAAATTAATGGAGAAGACCCTTGAAATTGCCAAGGGGGATATTGCACTTCATGTAGAGCCTGAAAATCCGGCTCGCTTCCTTTATGAAAAAGTGGGGTTTTCTAGCAAATATGTTGAAATGCGTTTCAAATCAAAACAAAAATAATGGCTTTTATAACCCTAAATCCCCAAAAATTAAAAGAAAATTATTTGTTTTTGGACAAACTGTTCCAGCAAAAGAATATTGCCTGGGCTGTTGTTACTAAAATGCTCTGTGGTAATAAAACCTTTCTTAATGAGTTGTTACAATTGGGAATTCAACAGGTCTGCGATTCACGGGTTTCCAATTTGAAAACGATTAAGTCGCTGAATGAGGAAATCGAAACGGTCTACATTAAGCCACCCCCAAAGCGGTCGATAAAGCAAATCGTTCAATATGCTGACATTAGCATGAATACCGAATTGGAAACGATTCTATTACTCTCGAAAGAAGCAGGAAGACAGAACAAACTCCATAAGATCATTGTCATGATTGAACTGGGAGAGCTTCGGGAAGGAGTTATGCGCGAGGATTTTATAGGATTTTATGAGAAGGTGTTCGAATTGCCCAATATTGAGGTGGTGGGGATTGGAACCAATCTTACCTGCCTGTATGGAGTGCTTCCCAATCATGATAAATTGATTCAACTCAGTTTGTACGAACAACTTATCGAAGCTAAATTCAAGCGCGAAATCCCATTTGTTTCGGGAGGGGCTTCAGTAACGATCCCATTGATCTTTCAAAATCTCCTTCCTGCCGGAGTAAATCATTTTCGGGTGGGCGAGAGCTTGTTTCTGGGCACAGATGTGTACAACAACAACACCCTGAAGGATATGCATAACGATGTATTTAAACTCTATGCCGAAATTATCGAACTGACAGAAAAGCCCAAGGTCCCTAGCGGAGAGATGGGCGTTAATGTGGAAGGGGAAAGTTTCGAATTTGATGGCAATCATTTGGGCGATACTTCTTATCGTGCTATTCTGGATTTGGGGCTTTTAGATGTGGAAGAAAACCATCTTACCCCAGTGGATACGGCTTTGCAATTTGTGGGTGCAAGTTCGGATATGTTGGTGATCGATTTGGGCACCAACCCCCGCAATTATAAGACCGGGGATTTGGTAGAGCTAAGGATGAATTACATGGGAACCCTGCGAGCCATTAGCTCCCGATATATAGAGAAAAAGATTGCAACCTCCTAATTCCAGATCCTGTCTTTAAGGGGTAAACTAAGTGGTGGGGATAAGAATGAGTATGATTTGATGCTTGGTGTACCTGGTTTTTTATCCCCAATGAAATCAAGTTTATCAATGTAGGTCAGTATTCTTATTATTTGAAAATGTCAAGTTAAAATAAATTATATGCATATAATTGATATTGTCATTTTTGTCGTCTACTTCGCTGCAATGCTTGGGGTAGGTGTTTATTTCTTTAGGAAGAACAAAAATAATGAAGATTATTATGTGGGAGGTCGACAGCTTGGAGCCTGGCACATCGGACTATCCGTTGTGGCCACCGATGTAGGTGGTGGCTTCTCCATTGGTTTAGGTGGTTTGGGCTTCGCTATCGGCCTTGGGGGTTCCTGGATGCTGTTTACGGGTTTGGTCGGGGCCTGGCTGAGTGCAGTCCTGCTAATTCCAATAATCAGCAAGCTTTCAGAAAAACATAAGCTATTTACATTTCCTCAAATATTTGAGTATTTCTACAACAACAAAGTAGCTCTAATTGCTGGAATAATTTCGGCGATAGGTTACATTGGATTTACCAGCTCTCAACTCCTGGCCGGAGCAAAATTGGCTTCTGCAACTTTCCCTGAAATTGATTTGAATACTGCCCTGATAATTATGGGGGTAGTGGCTGTTGTTTACACGAGTATTGGAGGGCTGAAAGCTGTAATATATACCGATACAATTCAATGGATTATACTAATGGCAGGTCTGCTATTTATTGGGATTCCCGTATCGTATTACAAGATCGGAGGGATGGAGGTAATAGAAGCCACTCTGGGGAGTGAATTCCTTTCTTTAAGTAATGTTACCTGGCAGCAACTAGTCAACTGGGGCATTACCATTATTCCCATTTGGTTTGTTGGAATGACACTATACCAACGCATTTATGCCTCCAAAAACGAAAAGGAAGCTCAAAAGGCATGGTTTATTGCCGGATTGTTCGAATGGCCGCTAATGGCATTTATGGGGGTAACCTTAGGTTTGTTCTCTCGGGTTGCCTTTGAAAATGGTATGTTTGCCGATTTGGGCTATGCATTTGGGGCAAATATTGATGCTGAAATGGGCTTGCCTATTCTGTTGAATACCGTCTTGCCTGCAGGATTAATGGGGCTGATGCTCTCCGCGTATTTTTCGGCGATTCTGTCAACAGCCGACAGTTGTTTGATGGCTGCCTCAGGAAATGTTCAAACAGATATTCTCGCTAAATTTTTTAGGTTTAAGGATGACACAAAAAGCCAGCTCAGGATATCTCAGGTTATTACCCTTATTATAGGGGTGTTGGCTTTGTTTTTGGCTTCCTTTATGACAAATGTGCTTAATTTGATGCTGTATTCCTACGCGTTTATGGTTTCAGGTCTTTTCGTTCCGGTTGTAGCAGCATTGTATGGGAAAAGGCCTAATGCTACCGCAGCCATATTCTCCATGATTTCGGGAGGGACTACAACTGTCCTTTTAACCACTTTGGGCTTAAGACTGCCGCTTGATTTAGATGCTAATGTTTTTGGAATTTCAACCTCTGTTTTTGTATATATAATTACGTCCTTAATTTTTAATAAACATTATGGGAAATATTATAGCCTTAAGGCACGAGTTACATCAAAATCCGGAGCTTTCAAACAAGGAGTTAGAAACCTCTAAGCGCATTTCCGGTTTTTTTCAGACCCTTTATCCTGATGATTTTATTCGTTTAGGAAAGACAGGGCTGGCATTTGTTTACAATGGGAAGGAGAAAGGCAAAACACTCATGTTTCGAGCCGAATTGGATGCATTGCCAATTGCTGAGCAAAGCAATTTGTCATACAGCTCAGTAAATGATGGCGTAGCACATTCCTGCGGGCACGATGGTCATATGGCTATTATTGCCGGACTTGCCCAAAAAATCGCAGCCCGAAGACCGGAGAAAGGAAGAGTTGTTTTTCTGTTTCAACCCGCAGAAGAAGTAGAGCAGGGCGCATTGGATGTAATAAATCACCCGGACTTCAGTAAAATAAAGCCGGATTATATTTTTGCGCTGCATAATATTCCTGGCGTAGAAAAACATAAAATACTGGTTAAGGAAGGAAGTTTTTCCGCTGCATCTAAGGGCTTAACAATTAAATTAATTGGAAGAACCTCCCATGCTGCAGAACCAGAGAATGGTATCAATCCGGCGGATGCAATTTCAAAAATCATTAAAGAACTTCATCTGCTTCGAAGCAACAAAAACCCATTTAAAGACTTGGCCCTGTTGACTATTATTCATGTTCAGTTGGGGGAAATTGCTTTTGGAACTTCTCCGGGGTATGCAGAAATTAGGGTCACTTTGCGTGCTTTTGAAAACAAAGATATGGAATTGCTGACTGCTAAAACCGAACAGATTATTGATGAAATTGCCTCTGAAGAAAACCTAAAGTATGAACTTGAATATTCTGAAGTTTTTCCTGCTACTGTAAATGATAAAGAATGTGTTGAATTATTACTGGAATCTGCCCGTGAGAATCAGTTGTCAATACATGAAATAGAAAAACCATTTAAATGGTCTGAAGATTTCGGCTACTATGCCGAAAAGTATAAAGCTGGATTTTTTGGTGTGGGAGCAGGAATCAATCAACCTGCACTTCATAATCCCGATTATAATTTTCCTGATGAAATTATTGAAACCGGAATAAATATTTTTTTTACAATTTATATGAAAGTAAACTGTACCTTATCTCATTAATGATAAGATTCTACTCTGTAAATAATTAAAGAAGATGCTCGGAAGTTCGACTATTACTCTGAAAAAAGATGCCTTGAGAAATAACATTAAATTCCTGAGGCGGGTACTTGGGCCCCAAGTACGCATATCATCAGTTGTAAAAGCCAATGCTTATGGTCATGGAATTGAACAAATCGTTCCTCTTTTTGAAAATGTAGGCATAGATCATTTTTCTGTTTTTGATTTTGGTGAAGCAGTAAGAGTTCAAAATTGCTTACAAAAAAGGAGAGATATAATGATTATGGGTTGGATTGCCGATGAGGATATTAAAGAGGTGATACAGAGAGGGGTGGAGTTTTATGTCTTTAATATTGATCGACTTGGCTTAGCACTTAAGGCAGCCAGAGAATTGGGAATAAAAGCCAAGATCCATCTGGAAGTAGAAACAGGGATGAATCGTTCCGGATTAACGGTGAGTGAATTAAGGAAGCTGATTTTGATAATTAAAAACAATCCTGAGTATTTTGATGTGAAAGGATTCTGTACTCATCTTTCAGGAGCTGAAAGTGTGTCTAATCATGTAAGGATTCAAAAACAATTAACGAAGTATCATAAATTGCTTAGTATTCTTAAGTCGAATGGTGTAGACCCTGAATACAGGCACGTTGCTAACTCTGCAGCAGCCTTTGTTTATCCGGAGGCGCGAATGGATATGGTGAGAATTGGAATTATGCAGTACGGGTTTTGGTCAAGTATCGAAACGTTTGTACGCTATAATCACAGCAAGAAAGACCCCCTTCAATGCATATTAGGTTGGAAAAGCCAGGTGATGTCAGTTAAAGATATTAAGAGAGGTGATTTTATTGGGTATGGCATTTCTTTTCTTGCACAGTCGCAAATTAAAACAGCCTTGATCCCTGTTGGCTATTCAGGAGGGTATAGTCGTTCGTTAAGCAATAGGGGGCGTGTACTTATCAATGGTCAAAGATGTGGAATAATTGGCCTGGTAAATATGAACATGATCATCGCAGATATCACAAAAGTTCCCAATGTAAAGGTTGGTGATGAAGTGGTAATAATAGGACGGCAAGGTGATCTGGAAATTAAAGTTACAGCCTTTAGTGATATCAGTGAAAAGCTGAACTACGAAATATTGGCCCATTTGCCTGGTGATATTAAACGGAAAATAATTTAAGCCTTGCTTTGTCTCTCCAATTCTATTTGTTTTTTTTCTCCCTTGTTTTTTCCGCTTGATCCTCTTTTGCCTCCATAGTCAAAACATTTTACCCTCACTACAACTCCATTTCGAGCTGTTTATTCAACCGAAGCTCCAACGCAGCGATAATCATACAATGCCAAAATTGAAGCGTTTAGAGGACTGTTTGATGGGATAAGAGACATTACAATTCTCCTCTACAGGCTAACAAAAATCTATGCTTAAAAATGTAAAAACCCAGAAATTGCACCTGATCCTTAATTTATTACGAACCCCTATGCTGTACGTGAAATACGACAGATCAGATGGTGTTTTAATAGGTTAGAAGAATATATCTCTAGTTTTAAATTAGGTCAATTTTAAAGGATAAAATTGTTTCTATGATGTAATCTTTCCTTCCCCCGCGGAAAAATGATTGTATTTGTTGTTAAATAAAGAAAAAAATCCTTATATGTGTAATGCGTCATAAGGAATCGGACTAACTTACTCCCTGTGCTCTAAATCTATTTTTTTCGCTAGCCATAATCAGAAATTTTTTAATCAAGCTGCTAAATTATTCGCTTCATCCTTATAAGCTAATTGACATACTGGCGTAATTTTTATATGTACCAAAAATCAATTATCAGTATTTCCATATTAATGAATAATTACACCCATTAACAGGTAGTTTAGTGATTGTTAGTTATTGTTTTAATTAAACATAGGAAGGGGAGTTGTTAATATGTATTCTGTCCATGATAGAAAATGATATTGAAAAATTTTCACAGTGGGTATTTTCACCCATATGCTATATGTTGTATAGTATTCTTATAAAATTTTGATCTGATTTAATAAATGTCATCTATTGCATCTTAATTGCCTGAAAGATAGGGTGATGTATGAATGTGAATGGTGGTGTAGATTGATATACAAACGTTTACGGACATGAAGTGGTGTTTTAAAACAGTTTCTTATCTACAATGAAAGTATTTATATTCGGCAGTCAATAATGAAATAATTCTTTAAACAGGGTTAGGATCTAAATAAACAGGATTTAAATATTTAGGTTTAAAATTGAATAGCAATTGAAGTAAAATAGAAATTCCTTGAGATTTTCTTAGAAAATTACTTGAAAAAAAATATAAAATGAAGGTATCTGAAAAGTTAGATCTCTTAAAGAAAAAAAGAGAAGAAGTTAAAAAGATGGGCGGAGAAGCTCGTGTTGCCAAGCAGCATGAAAAGGGTAAGCTTTCTGCACGTGAGAGAATAGACTTGCTTTTTGACGAAGGAAGTTTTAGAGAATTGGATATGTTTGTGGAACATCGTTGCGTAAACTTTGGTTTTGAAACAACAGAAATTCCTGCTGATGGCGTAATTACTGGTCATGGTTTAGTGAATGGACGATCAGTATTTGCTTACTCTCAAGATTTTACTTCTCGAGGAGGTTCTTTAGGTGAGATGCATGCTGCTAAAATCTGTAAGATAATGGATTTGGCAGTGAGTGCTGGAGCTCCTATTGTAGGGCTTAATGATTCTGGTGGAGCACGTGTAGAAGAGGGCGTTGATGCACTAAAAGGATATGGAGACATATTTATGCGTAACTCAAGAGCATCCGGAGTAATTCCTCAGATTTCTGCTATTATGGGCCCTTGTGCCGGTGGTGCAGTTTATTCTCCTGCAATGACTGACTTTGTATACATGGTTAAAAAGCAGAGTCACATGTTTATTACATCTCCTTATGTAATTAAAACAGTAACAGGTGAAGAAACTACTTTTGAAGAACTTGGTGGTGCTATGGCTCACAATGCCAAAAGTGGTAACGCACATTTTGCCTGTGATTCGGACGAAGAAACAATTGAGGAAATTCGCGATATTTTAAGTTACCTACCAAATAATAACTTAGAAGAAACGCCTCAGTTGCCAATGGGTGACGATCCTGAGCGTGTTTGTGAGGAACTGGATACGATGATTCCAGATGATTCTAAAACTCCTTACGATATGAAGGCAGTATTAGAATCTGTTCTTGATCAAGGTGAGTTTTACGAAGTGCATGAGCACTATGCGGAGAATGCAATTGTTGGTTTTGGTCGATTAGACAACCAATCGGTGGGTATTATCGCAAATCAACCAATGATTCAGGCAGGTTGTTTAGATATTGATGCTTCTGATAAAATTAGTCGTTTTGTTCGTACTTGTGATGCTTTTAATATTCCATTGATCACATTTG
>Ga0209272_10000462_pt1 | contig 33848 bp, 34 predicted proteins | sample tdDd002_FD_187125 | JGI IMG/M metagenome (GOLD analysis project Ga0209272, IMG submission 187125) | Marine sediment microbial communities from the Atlantic coast under amendment with organic carbon and nitrate - tdDd00.2 (SPAdes)... | ecosystem: Environmental > Aquatic > Marine > Coastal >... | reverse complement strand
CTCCATCATATTAGGTAAAATCATCATTAGAACACAAACAATGAAAAATAGTGCCCAAATATTTACACTAAAATTACAAACCTCTAAATCTGCTGTATTCATCTTATTCCTTCTTTCAAATATACTATTATTTCGAAAGATACCACATCATACCATTTCACTAACATATTTGTCGTATTTAGACATATATTGGTTGTATTTAGACATATTGCGGTCCATTTAGGTAACTTGCTATTCTTTTAAAGCCATTACATCAACTCAAATGAAGCATTAATAAGGTGGAGAAAATACTGATTTATGATTTCTTTCTATTAAAAATCTAATGATATCAAGGTAGTCTTAACCCCAAAATTTGCTGCTTTAATTCGATAAATATTGAATCAAAGCAACAAATTGGTTAACCATGCCTAATAGTGGTCATTTATGCCGTTTTGTTGTTTTTTGTTTGAAAACCTAGTATACTGTGTATAAATTAAATAAGGTACAACGATAATAGCAAACCAGGAGAAATTTTGGGACGCAAAACTATGGGTCTAAGGGGTCACACCTACGATTGCCAAGTTGCCGAAACGTATGAAAACAATTCGGTGACTATAAAAGTCATCTTTTTTATTTTCATCCTTTCGGTTCTTACTATATATTAGGAGGAACTCATGGAAATTATGAATCAAGCGGTCTTAACCGGTAAAATAAAAAAAGAATCCCAACGAGGGAAACTCTTCGCAGCATTATTTGTATTAGTAGGTATTGGAGCAGCATTTTTCTTTTCGGCACAACCTGCAAGTATTTCTATATTGCAAAGTGATAGTATCTTTGATATATTCAATGCATTTGGATTTGAAAATGTAACCACTCACTTTCTACGTAAAATGGCACACTTCGTATTATTTGGATCAATTGGTGCAGCATTTACTTTTGCTTTTTCATTTAAAGTATTAGGTACTAAATTATTCACATACAGTTTCTTTGCAACAGTACTTATGGCAATCATCGATGAAACGCATCAAATGTTTGTTCCAGGTCGTGGACCACAAGTGAAGGATGTTATGATTGACTCTGCTGGTGCTTTACTAGGTGTTATGGTGATAGCAACTATCATTACAGTTTACAAAAAAAGAAAATTAGCTTCATAATAATCACAACTGCTAAGCAGTTGTTTTTTTATGCAAAAAAATCTCCATAGAAGGAGATTAGTACTTAAGCTTATTTATCTTTATGATTCTTATATTAAAGGTGCCTCCAAATATAATTACCAAATAGAATATACATAGATACAGTGCATACATAAAGATATAATTATCAAATAACCAAGTCAAGGATTCGACAAATGCCAGTTTTGCAAACAACATTACAGAAGCATCAACCATTATCATTACACAAAATAACACCACTATTTGTACAAAACATTTAAAAAAGGATACTTGATTGATATATTTAAAATGAACAAACAACACACACAAAATGATCAGACTTCTTTGAGCACTCTTATGGAAATCAAATAGAAACATATCCATTAGAAAAACAATTATCACTATTGATAATGTACCGATTAAAAATCTTTTTTTATTAGCTGTATGTCCTGTGAAAATTTCTGCAGCTAAATTCATTCCAATAACTTCGATCAATAACATTATGAAATATATAACTGGATGAATAACAAATTTTATTTCCATGAGTCTCCTTCACTATGCCTTACTTATTGTTACAAAAGATAAAGTGACCTAATTTTCATTAAATCACCCCTCGATCTTTTTATATATTTTTGTCTTACTAAAATAAATGTATGCCTAAATATCAAGTTAAATTAATAGTATCATGAAGTCGCTTTACTCTCAAGTAGTTCAAAAAATTCCTTTGCTTTATACCTACTTAGTAACGCCTCATCCTCTACTTCTTTGAAGTGAATCCCCCATGTCCGATCCTCTTTTGCTTCAACACTTTCGATCTGCTTTAAGTTCACCACAAATGATTGGTGTGAATGATAAAACTGATTGTCCAGTTGCGTCAACATATTTCTAAGCGAATCTCTACAAAGGTATTCTTTTGTAGAGGTCATGATTTTAACTTTTCTGTTCATCTTTTCTATGTAACAAATTCTGTTGATCGGCACTATGGCCATCCCCACTTCAGTCTGTAACTTAATACTTTTGGTGTTTCCTTGTGGCATTTTTTCTTTTAAGATCTCCCACTCCATTAACTTTCTTGTTAAAAACATTTCATTAACGGGTTTCATAAAATAATAGTACGGTTCTACATCGCCTGCATCTCTTAAATAGTTACTGTACCCTGAAATCACTATAAATTCGACCTGCGGTTGCTCACACGAAATCATATTCGCATAATCAAGACCTAATACTTTTTTCTCATCATCTAGCTCCATATCCAATAACATCAAATCAATATGATGTTTTGCTACAATAGACATGGCTCTCTTACCAGTTGATGCTGTAAAGACCTCACAATCACATAGTGCATTCTCAACAATCTCTTTATAATGATTCAAAGTAATTTTGTCATCCTCCAATATCAATACTTTAATCATATCACACTCTCTTTCAACCTATTAATTTCAGTGTATATTAGGTTTTAAAATTTTTCAACTGCATCAAATTACCAATTTATGAGAAAAAGTGACCTATTTAGCCATAAAAATCATTTAGAAAAAATGAACTGTCAACTGTATCTGTCTATTTATGTACACCTATCACGCACATATTGGTAAGTTATGTAACTATAGTGGTTATTTATGCCATTTAAAGGGTATCCAACTATCAAAACAGCTTTTTCCTAAATAATCCATTTATGTAAATGCGACATTTCTCGACAATGTTACATTTGTGTTACATTTTAGTAATCTTGATTAAACCAGCCAAAAACTTCACACTATGAATATCTTTGTAACCGTTCAATTCACTCATCTATACAGTAATTGTAGACTTTTATCGACATAACAGCAGTTGTTAATTTGTGGATTCTAAGGTTTTTAAAGGTTTAAGCTTTTTTTCCAAAAAAAATACCCCTTTATAAAAAGGGGCAATTCAATTTAATCAAATAACTTACTTACAGAATCATTGTTAAAGATTCTTCTAATAGATTCTGCAAATATCTCAGCAACAGATAATTGAGTAATCATTTCTAATGCTTTCGCTTCTTCAGTTAATTCGATTGTATCTAATACAACCAATTCACTAATAACCGACTCATCTAATCTCTGAAGCGCAGGACCAGAAAGAACGGCATGTGTACAACAAGCTATAACTGATTTAGCACCACTATCAATAAGTGCTTGTGCACCTTGAGTGATTGTACCTGCTGTATCAATCATATCATCGATTAAGATAACGTTTTTACCTTTAACCTTACCAATAATGTTCATTACTTCTACAGCATTGGCTTCTGGTCTTCTCTTATCAATGATTGCAATCTCCGTATTCAAACGATCAGCAAATTTTCTAGCTCTTGTAACCGAACCTAAGTCAGGTGATACAACTACTAGATCTTCAATGTTCTTTTGTATAAAGTGATCTGCTAAGATTGGAGTACCCAATAAGTGATCTACTGGAATATTGAAATATCCTTGAATCTGTGACGCATGTAAATCCATAGATAACACACGATCAGCACCAGCAGCAGTTAAAATATCAGCAACTAGTTTCGCTGAGATTGGATCTCTTGCTTTTGCTTTTCTGTCTTGTCTTGCATAACCATAGTATGGAATAACTGCAGTTATTCTACCCGCTGATGCACGTTTAAGAGCATCAATCATGATTAAAAGTTCCATAAGGTAAGTATTTACAGCAGGTGGACTAGTTGATTGAATGATATATACGTCTACCCCTCTAACTGTTTCTGATAGGTTTACTGCAATTTCACCATCACTGAATGTCTTAACTTCCACATCCCCCATTGGAATACCCAACTCACCACAAATTTTTGTAGCTAAGTCTTTGTTTGAATTACCAGCAAAAATTTTGATCTTTTTACCTTTAGAATGCATGATTTCCTCCTAATAGATTGACTGTATGACCTTGATTAAAGTCATAATATATTAAATATAAGCGACTGGTCTTTCCCCAAACTAGTCGCTTATTATTTAACTATTTTTTTTGGATCAATTTGGTTTTTTCAACCCAACCAGGTTTGTTCTCCTGCTTGGATCTACCAATAGCAAGTGCGCCAGAAGGTACGTTTTCAGTAACTGTAGTACCAGCAGCAATGTAAGACAGTTCCTCTACACGAACCGGAGCGACAATATTTGAATTACACCCGATAAATGCGTTGTCTTGTATTTCTGATCTATTTTTATCTCTACCATTATAATTAGTGAAAATAACACCACAACTGACATTAATATTCTTACCAAGATCAGCATCACCTACATAAGCTAAGTGAGAAATCTTCGTACCATCACCAATTACAGCATTTTTAACTTCAACAAAATCGCCTACTTTAACATGTGATCCAACTTTAGAGTTAGGTCTGATATAAGCATAAGGTCCAACTGAAGTATGATTATCAACAGACGATTCCAATATCGTACTGTCTTTAACCGTTGTGTTATTACCGATAGTAGAATCTGTGATTCTAGCATCTGGACCTATTGAACACTCTTCACCAATCACTGTTTGACCAGTTAAAAATGTATTTGGATAAATTATTGTATCCATACCCACTTGAACATCAAAATCCACATAGGTAGCGCCCATATCTATAATGGTTGCGCCCTCTTCTATAAGATTCATGTTAATACGCTTTTGAAGACGTTTCATCACATATTGAAGATCGTTCTTTGATTCAACAACAGCTTTACCTTTCATGCATTCCACACGATAGGTTTCTTGAAGTCTTTCCGTTAAATCTGCAAAGTTTACCCAATCTTCTAAAATGACATCCAATTTTTTATCAATCACTTTACTCGGTATATAAAACGCCACTGGCCGTTCTTTGTTGTCTTTAAAGAAGATAATATCATCTGGATATTGTAAAAGATTATTATGAATCCACGTTAAGTCTATTAATGGCGCATGTGCCATAAAGAATATAACCTGATCTAATCCTTCTTTAATATCTTGTTTTTCAATCAGTTGCTCTTCTGCTTTTAATGTTTCTGTGATAATCTCTTTGATCGTTTTACCAAAAATAACTTGCTCTTCTTTGGTCTTTTTAGATTTCATTTTTGAATTATCTGGATCTATGTGTACGATTGCATTTAACATTTGGCCTCCTTGTTATATCTTTACAAGCATTCATTTTTTATACTGTATTAAGTCACAAAGCTAGTCTTTTTAACAACTAAGACCGAAAGCATTATAACATTTTTTCAGTTATAAAGGAACACTCCTTCACTATTTTAAGAAAAAAAATTCCCTAAGAAAACTTAGGAAATATTTTTATTATACTGATGTGCTAGCAAGAAAAGTTTCTTCAACATTATCATCTTGTTCAGTTTTAGCTCTCTCATATGCCTCAAAAATTGTGCTTTGAATTTCTGAACGCATAGAAGAATTAATAGGGTGAGCAATATCTCTATAATCTGCTTCTCCTACTTTACGACTTGGCATGGCAACAAACAAGCCATTTTGTCCCTCAATAATCTTAATATCGTGTACTACAAATGCCTCGTCGAAGGTTACTGAAACTACTGCTTTCATCTTTCCATCGTCTTTTAATTTTCTGATTCTAACGTCTGTAATATTCATCGATTCCTCCTGCTTCTCTGACGTTTTTTATAAAGCCCCTTATACTCTATTCTACATCGAGACAGGAAAACCTTTTTTAAATTGAAAGAATATTCATAAAATTGTTATTTTTTTATAAAATATGCGATTGGATCGTTACATGTTCCTTCGATTTACTTGGGTCTATGGTAAAGATACTGAAATAATTCTCTACAAGTTTTTCTTCTTCCATCACTTCTTCAAACAATACACCAATACCAACTACATGAGATTCCAGTTCTTTAACAAGCGACTGTATCCCTTGAATGGTACCACCAGCTCTCATAAAGTCATCAATGATCAAAACATTAGATCCTTTACCCATAGAGTTCTTCGGCGCATACATCGTTTTTAACCTGCCATCAGAACCAGAAGCATAGTGAATACTAAGTGTTGGTCCATCATCTGCTTTAAAAGTATTTCTAAATACAACTAAAGGCACATTTAACATAAAAGCTGTTTTAAGTGCAAGAGGAATACCTTTGGTTTCTACTGTTACAACATAATCAATAGAAGCATCAATAAATTCCTCTGCAAAGATTGCCCCTAACTGTTGTACATAATTTGGATTGTATAGTATATCGGCTAAATAAATAAAGCCACCGGGAATACGTCTCGAATCTTTTGATAATTCCATTCTTAAGTTCTCAATAATCTCAGCTTTCTTTTCAAGTGAGATGATTGGAATGTATTTAACACCACCAGCTGCCCCTGTTATGGTTTCAATCTTACCTAATTTTTGTTTTTCAAATATGTCTTTTACTATAACAAGGTCTTCACTAATAGTTGATTTAGAAGCTGCAAACAGCTCCGTAAAACATGTTAGTGTAAATACTTTATTGGGTGTATTAACTAGGATTTGAGTAATAGCAGCTATCCGCTCATTTCTTTTGTATTTATTCACAATTTTTTCTCCTATACGAATGTTTTTTTACTATAACATAATTTTATTCGTTTTTATTGTAAAATGCAAGCTATTTCAACGGAAGCATCAATTTCAGTCATAAGAAATACTAATCACATTATTACTATGAGTACTGAGGATATAAAAATGCCATTAATTAAGTACCTCTTTTGTTTCAAAACTCGGTTTTATTTATTATTAATATGTCACCGTATTTAAGTCATATGAACCATGTCATTTCAGAAAAACTACAAAATATCTCCATTAATACTAATTACATTATTATAAAGGACTTTACTTCCCTCTAATCCACTGATTGTAAGAAACTCCCTTAAGTATCTTTATTCATATTTATAGTTTTCTCACAGGCGATTCTGTGATATAATTTTGTAGTTAAATATAAATTCTTGTTTATCAAGAAATGTAAGGAGAATTAAAATGATTGATTTATCAAATATGCGTCACATCCATTTCGTTGGAATCGGAGGCATAATGATGAGTGGTATTGCAGAAATCTTACTAAACAGATCATACATCGTAACCGGTTCAGATCGTGATCACTCAGCTATGACAAAACACCTTGAAAAACAAGGTATCAAAGTAACCATTGGACATCAAGCGGATAATGTAGTTGGTGCAGATTTAGTGGTATATACATCAGCAGTACCAGATGATAATATCGAGCTAATAAAAGCTAAAGAATTAGAAATACAAACTGTAAGTAGAGCAGAAATGATTGGCCTATTGATGCCAGAGTATCAAACCAGTATTGCAGTAGCAGGCGCTCATGGAAAAACTTCTACGACCTCTATGATCTCGAATATCTTAAATGCTTCTGATTATGATCCAACTATTTTAGTGGGTGGTATTTCTACTAATTTAGGCAGTAATGTGCAAATTGGTGATACGTCGGTGTTTCTTTTAGAAGCCTGTGAGTATAAAGAAAATTTCTTAGAGTTCAACCACAATGTTGGTGTGATTCTAAATATTGATGAAGATCATTTAGATTACTTTGAAGACTTAGATCATATAATCTCAGCATTTATTAAATTTGCTAAGAAAATACCAGAAACAGGTATGTTGATCATCAACAACGATGATTACAATGCCAAAAAAATATTATCACATGTTAACTGTGGTATTACAACATTTGGTATCAACACTCAAAGTGATTTCCAAGCGCGGAATATTACTTTTAACAATGAGGGTCATTCTAAGTTTGATGTTTATCATAACGATGAACTATATGGTTCGTTCTCATTGAAGTTCCCAGGTCAACATAGCATTTATAATGCTTTAGCAGCCATCGTATCGGCATATACCTTAGCGATACCATTAGAGACAATCAATTCAGCTGTTAAATCTTATGAAGGCACTAAAAGACGTTTTGAAGTTTTAGGTAAGTACAATGATGCCATTATCATAGATGATTACGCTCATCACCCAACTGAAATTAAAGCAACTCTTGCAGCTGCTAAAAAATTACCTGGCGGGAAAATTGTATGTATCTTCCAACCTCATACGTATACAAGAACAAAAGACTTATTACTTCAATTTGCAACAGCATTTAACGATGCGGATTCTGTGATCATAACAGACATTTATGCAGCTAGAGAAGAAAATACAGTTAATATACATTCTAAAGATTTGGTGGCAGAAATTGCTCCTGAAAACGATAGAGTTAAATACATTGAAACCTTTGAAGAAATCGTTGATTTCGTTAAAGCGACTGCTCAACCTGATGATATTATTCTAACACTAGGTGCTGGTAATATCAGAGAAGTTGGAGAAGCGATTATTAAATAAGTCATGCAACCCATTTGGGTTGCATTTTTTTTTGAAGTAACATATGGAATCTTAGCCTGAGATTATAAACAACAATATAAAAGAGACGATATGATTAGTTCATATTGTCTCTTTTTAAACGGCTATTTTTTTTATCGTTTCGATAATATATCTATGTCTGCTTCTTTGCACTTCGCTACTTGCATCCGATTCAACTAAAAAATCATTCATATAAGTAGAGTGCTCCAACTCAATAAAACTTAACTTATAATACTCATCTGATAATTTCTGTATGTATTCTATTTTATCAAAGTTAACCAATACATCTTTATCAACTCTAAAAAATGAATCCGTCACCATTTCTTCATAATAATTGATGTTGTCAATTGATATTAATATCTCATCTTTTGTATACACTTGAACATAATCTAAAAACGCTTTAACGAAATAAATATCTTTAACTGAAACAATATGAACTTCATTTTTATTACGAACCAATACTTTTTTAGATATTTTGGTCAAATGCATTTTATTCATCTTTGCATTTCGTTTATAGAGTCTTTGTAAACACAATCTGATTCTAGTTGACTCGAATGGTTTACACATATATTCAACAACATTGAATCCAATGTATCGTTTCATCGACACTAAATCACTTACCAATATGATGACATCCACTTTTAATGTTTTCAACACCTTTAAGTAATCAGGATCCAAGGTTTCATAATATGCATCATCTATGATATAAACATCTTCTTTACTTGTAAGCCCTAAAGTTTTAATTCTATCAAAACTCACTTGAACAAGTTCTGTACAAGTTTCTTTTAAGTTGCATATACCTTTCATGATGTATGATAATTCTTCTGATTCAGAAAATAATAATAGTCGCATAATTATTTTACCTTTCTATCCCATATTATACAACTTCATATTATAATTGCATCAAAATTGTTAAAACAACAGTCTCACTTGTAATAAAAGTCTTAATACACAAAAATAACGTAGAATTCACTACGTTAAAAACATGACATGGAAATAAAAACTCAGTAAGTATACTATAAATCCAGCGGTTAAAACACCTGCTGTAATAGCAATACTCGCCTTTTTAAAACTCACTTTTGTAATGACTGCTGCAACACATCCCGTATAAGCACCTGTCATAGGCAGTGGTATTGCAACCAATAAAAACAAACCAATCAATCGATACTCTCTGTAGTGTCCAATCTTTTTGGCTGCCCTTTCTTCATACCGATTAACAAATCCCCTTAATAATGTAAGTTTCCTAAAGTGTGTAAAAAGTGGATTGATAATCATAAGTAAAATTGGCACAATCAAACAATTCCCCAGTATTGCAATCAAAGCTGCTTTGGCTGGATCCATACCAAGTCCAACACCCAATGGTATTGCACCTCTTAATTCAATAATCGGCATCATTGAAATGATAAACACACTCAATTCTGCTGATAAATACTGATTCAGTAATTCAAACACCCAGTCATCCTCTCTTTTCTTCAACAAAACTCATTCGATAATGATTTAGAGCGTGTTCCAAAATATCTTCAGAACGCTTTCTACTCATAATGGCATAAACATCATTCTTATCAAATGATATCTGATAGGTACGGTTGCCAATATCTGTAATGGTTTTTGCATTATTAAAATTTACAATAAACGAACTATGTACCCTAAAAAAGGAATCTGGCAACCTAACCAAAAGATGTTTTAGGTTTTCATGACATTCATACATATGTTCAGATGTATGAATTACAGTGTTCTTGTGATTTTTCTCAAAAAACAGAATATCTGAAAAATTTATTACAACTATTTCAGTACCTACTTTTACCACTAATTTATTGGACCCATCAAAATTTGGTCCAAGTTGTTTAAGGACCAAATTATTTCTATATTCATTTCTCAAACACTCATCTATATCTTCCCAAATAAGTGGTGAGCAAAAATAATCTAATAGATTTAAAGGCAAATATCGCTTCACATTAATTTTTTTTGATAATAAAACAATGACACGAATCTGACTCTTTATAAGCATATCTAAACATGCTTCAGTTAAAGTTTCGTACAATCGATCATCTATAATAATGATACTTAAACTTCTAGAAGTTGCTTCATTTGCCAGTTGACATTCTGTGATACGTCTAACTTCAATATCATGGTGAATGTCATGACACAATAACTGCATGACTCTTAGATAGTCATCCTTTTCTGTGTACATCAAAACATTCATAAAACCTCCTACAGTAGCTGTACTAGGTATAAGAGTATGATTAGCTTGATTTTAGTTGTGAAATAGTATCTGGTTTATGTCTAAGTATTGCAATTAAATACAGTTCAATAATTTTAGAACACCCATGCATTCTATCATCTTTTGAGATCACATTCATTAAATCTCCAATTGTATGTTTCTTGAATCTTATGGCTCTTTTAGGATAAATAAAACGCATCCCTTTTCGGATGATATTAATCTCCGAAGTCGGATGATTCGGATAAAAATAAAGCGTTAAATCCTCATTTGTTGAAAATATTTTAAAAGCCAAACCATTGTTCATTTCTTTAACTTCTATAGGGTATCTTAAATCACAATCCCCTTCAATCATATTTTGTAGATTGTTATATAATTCGCTCAAACATTTCTTTTTATATATACTTTGCATACACATTCTCCTTGACGTCATTAAATACAATTATATAAAAGTACTTTTAAAAATCAATATTGAATGTTTATTTAGCCATATATCTGTCTATTTAGCCACTAATCAACAATTAGAACTCTCAATTCAACAATTTTTGACGATAACTGATCATATGTATAAGAAACGTACAAATTGTGCCAACCTGTCCTTAATTCTAATGGCACTGTAAGAAAACCTAAATTTGAAGGTGTTGAATAATCAACAAACTCACCTGTATCTTCATGAACCATGCGAATGTTAATATCCCCTAACAACAAAGTTTGCCAAGTGATTTCATCTCCTAGATGAAGTTTTTCACCATCTTCTAAGAAAAGCATTGGTGTCTTAAGTTCATTGTCATCAAATATCTCTAAGTTCACTTGATCGTATAAAGTGACTTTATTGTCAACAAATCCTTGTATGCAAAGTAAATACTGTCCCTTTTGCAAATCCAATACATCAATATCCAAGGCTGTTTGCTCAGTTTTCAAATCATGTATGACGGTCTGATGAGTGTAATCATAAATCATAACTCTATAAAGATTATCAGACTCTGATGTCCAAGTAATCAGTTTGTTATCACTTTGATAAAACATGTAATCTTTGTAGTCACTTTTAGGAGAAGGCAAAGGACTCCCCTTATCTGAAACCACTTTAAAATCTAATACGATTTCATCCATATTTGAATTTGTTACGGATAAACTATAATCACCTGGATTTAAACCAAATCCATCTAACTCAATACAATTGTCTTTGACCACAAGAGAAACATGTTCCTGATCAGAGATTAATTTGACCTCGTAAAAGTCATCTAGATCGTCTACCCATCTGATCATTTTGGGTCCTGTAAAACTAAACGTATCTCTTTTTGTTATAAACCTAAAGTCAGACGACTGAATGACCACTTCATTAGAAACATCTACACGAACCTCTTCTTTCGGCCAGGGTATCATTTCAATGATTCCAGAACGGTTGACAGTAAACACTGCGATTATTACCAGTAAAAGTGCTCCAAACCATTTTATGATATCAATACGTTTACTTTTATCAATAATTTTATGATTTAGTAAATCCTTAATTTCAGTTATCGATTGAATCCGTTCCAAAGGATTTTCATTTAAAGTGTTTGTCAGTATGTAGTCTATTTTCCCAGGATTAAATCCCTTTGATCGTTGTACATTTTGCTCCATCATGTGGTACCCAATATGATTCATAAAGGACTCTAATATTCTTCCAATATTATAGATATCTACAGACTCATTCACGATTTCACCCAAAAGAAGTTCGGGAGCAATGTACGGATCGAGCTTAGCGTCCGCGTCTTGACTGATAAAATAACTTCTTTTTAAAGGATTGAAATCACCGATAATAACATGAGTATCTGATATATATATATTGGTTGGTTTCAATGTTTTAATTGTATAACCTTCTTTATGAATGCTATCTACAGCGACTAAAATCATTTGAAAAAGTGACATGACTTGTCTTGGCAATAAGATCTTCTCCTTCATCAGAATATCTAAAGAAGGATATGGTATGTATTCTAAAACCACATAAACCGTATTATTACATTCAAATGTTTCAATGACAGTTACCAGATGTTTTTCATCCGACATGCCTTTGATATAATTTGCTGCTTCTCTATAATACCGTTTCAATTGATGAAAGACTCTGATGCTTTCAATTTCATCATTTGGAACAATAACATCTCCTAATTCACTTCTTTTTAAGTTAAGAGACGCCTCTTGATATTCAAATCCCATCAAAGGGAAAAATTCTTTTATCACCACATGACTATCTGTTGCAGAATGAAACGCCAAATAGACGAAGCTATCATTACTCCTATGTATTGTCTTTTTAACAACATAAGGAGAATCACCAATTCTCTCTCCGTCTACTAATGCATTTCTATTTTCAATACCATTTATTTTAGGTTTCATTTTCAATAATTCATCTAAGTGAAACATAAAGCCTCCTAATCCAAATGTACTCTATATTGCTAAAATATTCAAGGCGGCATTCAGTTTTACTATCACAGGAACTCGCTCTATTCAACACTTTGAAGTTCTATAAACGTTCTTTCTGCCCATGAAATAGAAGCTACATAATGCTCTGGGAGTTGTTCCAATTCATACCCTATATTTAAGGCCGCTTGTTCAGCTTCATCAAATACACCTTTTTCATAAGCCAAACATAATTTCATCACATCACTGTATTTTGTTTCTTTCCCTAAAAGCGTATCTTTCATCTCTTCACCAATTGGTAAATTCATCAATGCATCTTCCATATTCATTTCCAAAACAACATCTAATATAGACAAAATGCCCAGTAACGATAATTCTTCTGTTAATTTTTTGAGTTTGGAAGCCTCAGCAATCTTAACGAGAAGATCAGATCGAATCAATGCATACTTAACCGCTTCAGAACTTTCTCTTGTACTTAAATTTTGAACCATCGCCAAAGAAAGCCATTTTCTAAACTGTCTAACACCGAGTACTGCTAAAGCTTGCTGTACCGATGTAATTTCACTGATTGGTTTTGAATTGGCATTTACCAGTTTTAATAATTTGTAGGTTAATGAGACATCCATCAAAATAATCTTTGAGAGCGCTCTAAAGTCAGGTTCTTCATTATTCAGTTCATCCATCAATCTCACATAAGATACACCACTAGAATTCATAGTTTTCTGAGTCTGTACCGCTGGCTTTGCAAAATAGAATCCTTGGAAATAATCAAAGCCCAATCCATGAGCCCACTCATATACCTCTTTGTTTTCAACCTTTTCAGCTAAAAGTAATTTACCTCTTTTTTTAAGGTTTCCAGTCAGTTCTTCAATGTCTTCTTGTGTGCACAATGAAAAATCGACTTTGACTAAATCGACCAATTCCAAGATTTCTTCATGGGGATAGTCTGCAATGTAATCATCTATGGCCAATGTGTACCCCATTGACTTTAGTTTTCTAATTTCCTTCATAAATTTTGCATCCGGATTAACGGTTTCCAATATTTCGATAGTAACTCTATCTTTATCTAACAACTCAGGCACACCGATGTGTACTAGATGTTTATCAAAGTTAATAAAAGCTCTTGCCTCTCCGACCAAGTTCTCTATACCAAAAGTATAATAACTGTTTAGAAGCAACAACGATGTTGCTACATTATCTGAAATGCTACCATCAAAAGAATTTTCTTTGCTATTTCTGTAAAGCAATTCGTATGCTACTACATTATAATCTCTATCAAATATCGGTTGTCTTGCAACATGTATATCCATAACCCCTCCTAACCTCCTTTTTCTTATACCCAAAAAAAAAGATTAAAAAAGGTGTAGTTGAAAAAACTACACCTTAATTCTATATAATTCTGGTTGTGTTCTTAACTTATTCTCAAAATATGCCTGAACTTCAATTGTCGACCACTTTTCAAAAAAGGCATCTAATGTTAAACCATTTTTCTCTATAAATCGATTCATGCCTTTGTCGATAAAGATTTTCATCAAGTCAAAATTAGACACATGAAGAGATTTTAAGAAATGTTGCCCCTTATCATCTTTCACATTTAAATCCGCACCACTTTCTACCAACAAAGTTGCTCTATTAACATCTACACAGCCAAATATTGGCGTCAGAGACGCTTTATTAACAAGATTGACATTTGCCCCATAGTCTATCAATAGTTTGAGTCTATCCAAATCCTTACAGATGTGAACAACTGAATCACCCATCTTATTTTGAGCGTTCACCTCTATGCCCGACTCCAGAAGAAGCATCATAACTTCAACTGAAACACTCGGATCTAATGCAAAGAATAATGCGTTATCACCTGTTTTTTTGAAGACTCTATTGATGTCTCCACCTGACTCAATGATATTTTTTACCATCTCTATGTCATCTAAGTACTTATAAATTTTTAATTTTTTATATTTTTTCATTTAATCACCTGACTCAAGTATAAAGAAAGAATAGACAAATGTCTATTCTAATATTTCTATATGAATAATTTCCAATAACACTTCTTCATTCAATTTATAAAACAATTTGATTTGATATATGCCAGGCTCTAAATCCAATGATTTCTCCATCTCTTTATCAGATAGATCAAGAATTAAATCATTCTTTTTATCATTTGATATTTCCAAATGACTTATTGAAACTCGTCCTGAAGCAAACCATAAAACACGTTGTTCTTCACCTGCTTTGAAAACCTGAAAATCCTTTGTTATGAAATAACACTCTTTCTTTTCAAGAGAGGCACTTCCTAGTGGGACTTCTTCATCAAAAATGTAGAAATTATCTGCCATCATTGTATCGTTCTGATATTGCCATACAAACAACGCACACGTTAGAAAAGAGATCATAGCTATAACAGCAATCATACTCCGTGGGGTCTTAAAAACTCTCTCCGTATCTTTTTCATACATCAGTTCTTTTTTTAGAACTATCGCATCTTGGAAACGATCTTTGTGATTGAAAATCATACTACGTTTAAGTACTGTCTCAAATCTTTCACGTTTAGATTCTGAAAGCATTTCTAAACCATTAAAATAATCTTCTGATTCTGTCATCATAGAGATAACATCAATTAAAACCTTACCAATAGCATAAACGTCTGTCCAAGTGCCAATCACACCGTTATGAATCATAATTTCAGGTGCATGATACTTACTTTCATAAACATTACTGTCGTATAATTTGATATCTTGTAAAAAGTCACAAGTTCCTATCGAATCAACAATTAATTGACCTGGTTTCAGATAAATATTCTTAGGATGTATATTCCTATGAATTATCTTACGTTTATGAAACCTCATAATAGAATCAATCAGTTGATTGGCAATCCATTCAACTTCATCCTCAGAAAACCTGTACTTGACATCAAGATAATCTTGTAATGAAGGCCATTGATTGTAATTGGATACAATATAAGCTGTACCAAAGTCTTCAAAAGCATCAAGTATTCTTAAAACTGGATCCCCATAAGAAATCTTCTCTAAATATTTCGCTTCTTCAACAAATCCTTCAATTAAGTTTTCAAACTGTTTTATTTTATAAGAATTGGGAGACTTTAATTCTAAACAATGAGTTTCTAGATTACGTACAAAATAAAGTTCCTCTTGTATACCAAAAGCATCTTTAGGAAAAAACTCTTTAATAGAAACATATCTATCTTTGACTGTATCAAAAGCTTTATAAATAAAAGCACGATCACAAATATCTTCAACCGATAAAATACTATATCTGTTCCCATTTAACATAGTATCAGCTGGTAATGCATCAGGATGCTTTATATTCTTTCTGTTCTGTGCTTTCACAGCTTCTAGTCCTTGCAAAATAAACATACCAAACTCCCTCTTTGATAATATTATTATACGTTACACCACTCAAAAATACTCGCCATTTGGCTATTTAGCTGTATATGAGATTATTTAGCCACATATCAGGATTAATCGCCCATACAATAATTAATATTCTTAAAATGTGTTTCGTTAAATTTTGTAGTTTTATAAAAAATAAAACAGAAAAAAACGACATACGCTTCTCTCTGTTCTATTTATCATCTCAGCCAAATTTAACTTTATTATACGCTATTACCATTGATATAAAAGTATTTCTGGCTATTTAGTACATATTCGAACCTATTTAGCCAAAAAGAGATGCTTTTCGACAAAGCACCTCTTCTCCTTATAATTTGAACTTTTGTATCAATTCATTTAATGTCATGGCAGTTTCAGCACTTTCCTCAGCTGCACCTGAAAGCGTCTCAGTAATGGCTGCCTGTTCCTCTGCTGAAGCAGAAATCTCTTGAGCCATAGTTGAATTTTGAACTGAATGATTCGCTGATGCCTCAATCGACACCTTGATATCTTCAGAAATACCAACTTGATCCTTTGAAATTTTCTCTAAATCAGTCACAAATTTATTCAATGTGTCAAAGGTTTCAATGATATTCATAAACTTACCATCTAATGACCGAATCGTCTCTTCACCTTCATCCACGTGGACTTTAGTTGTATTGACATTTTGATTGGCTTTATTAATCAATAAAGTAATCTCACTTAGTACTTTATGAACATTTTCTGATTCCTGAGTTGTTTGTTCAGCAAGTTTTCTAACTTCCTCAGCAACAACCGTAAATCCTCTACCAGCTTCACCCGCTCTTGCTGCTTCGATTGAAGCATTTAATGCAAGCAAGTTAATTTGTTCAGCAATACCTTTAATGGTTTCACTGATACCAGTTACTTTTTTAGCTTGAACATTTAATTCTCCAAAGCTTTCAATAACCTCAGTCGTTGATGTTGAAATATCACTCATAGAAACAACTGAAGACTGAACACCAGAACGTCCTTCTTCTGCAACCGTTAAAGCTGACACGCAGACTTCTTGTGATTCATTCGCAAGTCCACTTGATACATCGATAGAGTCATTTAATTTGTTCATTTCAGTTTCAACAGATTTCATCATCTGTTCTTCAGCGACAATATTTTGCATCATTTCATCGATGTTTTGACTCACTTCTTCAGAACTCGCATTCACTTCCTCAGACGATGCTGTTAATTCTTCAGCTGAAGATGTCATTGTTTGTGAAATATTGCTGATACTCATAAGAGTTTCTTTCTGATTCTCTAACATTTGATTATAAGAATGTGCAAGTTCTTCTATTTCATCTTTAGTTTTAATATAAACCGGTTCAGTTAAATCACCGTTACCCGCTTTTGCCATAGATGATTCTAGTTTTCTAATCGGTTTTACGATAGAGAAGTTGATGATCAAATAACCAATAACCGAAGCAAGAATAATTGCTGCAACTATGGCATATAATGTGATCTTGATAATCTCACTCGATGTTTTTTCAATATCTTTTTCATCAACAGTTAAAACAAGCGCCCAATTATCGAAGTTCTGATACTTAACAATTTTAAGTTCGCCGTCTTTAACATATTCACCATATCCAGATGGTTTTGTTTTCATCTGATCTAAGAATTCATTTAACTCTTCATTGTTGTCATTGTAAAGATTAAACTTCTCCTTTACCAAACTCTCTATTTTGTGATAAACCAATGTTCCCGCATCATCACCTTTTATATCTACTATGTAAGCATAACCATTTTCTGCAATTTTTGTATCTGCTACTAAATCTGTAACCAATGAGAATTTAATTGTTGAGACAATCGATCCCACATATTTCCCATTCGTATAAACCGGTTGGCAAAGAGCAATCACTTGTGATTGATCTGATTTTGAAATTACCACTTCACTGATGGTCAATTCCTTTGTAGCCTTCGCATCCTGTAAATAAGCTCTTCCTGATAGATCAACATTCTTTTGATTGTTAATCTTATCTGATGCAAAAACAATATCGTCTTTATCAACAAGGCTCACCAATGTCATCAAATCACTATTGTCTTCCAATAAATCAGTTAACTGAGCGATATCGTTTGTATTGGCGCGACCATTTCCTAGTGCGACTTGAATATTAGGACTAGTGGCTAGAGTGCCAATCAACCTTTTGGTACTCTCTATTTTCTCTTCAACTAACTTTGTTCTTAAGACCAATTGATCATCCAAAGTTTGCATCATCAATTCATTAGTACTGGTATATGATTTATAAATCGACATACCTCCTATCACTGCACAGACAATGATAATCAACGCTATTATTCTGATTAATAGCTTTTTCAATAATTTCATATTCCCTCCTATTTCTAACACAACCCATATTAGCTTACTCAGTATAAATGATAGAAAAATAATTAACAATATATAAGCATCACTTTCCTATAAATGTAAGGGAAAGTTAAGATTTATTTTATATTTTAGATATAACATTGAATTTCACTAATTAAATGTGCAAATAAATATTATTTTTTGTTAATTATTTATCACCATATTAGGAGTTAAATTTATAATGATCCATATATTAGATATCATAGTCACAAATCGAAAATAATGTCCTATTCCTTTAAAATTTGCTTTTAAATAAAAAAAGCAGGCAAATGATATTTTTTTCCATAAAAAATATCAAGGTTAATTATACCTTGATATATCTAAAATTCGTATGTTGAATGTTTTTAAAATCATAAAGACCATTAAAGTTACCATAACGAGTGATGTATATTGGATGAAATCACTTTCAAGCGCTAAACCATAACTATTGAACTGAGTTAAGAGTAATGTGAAAATATTAAAATTAGTAGCAATACCATTAATGGCCAGATTAACTATCATAAACAATGTCGTTGATACAATTGGTAATCTTAGAAAAACAATAAATCCAAAAGTAAAACCAATAAAAAGATTTAAGTATTTAAATTCTAACGGTAAATGAACCTGTATAAAGAAGTCGTTGAATAAAAACACCAGTTGCATCCAAATAACATAAGGTATTGTTTGTTTTTTATTACGCTTTATATAAAATAACTGCCTAAGAATAGCCAAAGTCAAATAAGTGATAATTAAGTTATGTATGGTATAAATCCAACTCACTGCTAACATAAAGACTCCTAATTGTACTTTCGTATATCCAGTATTTTAATACCCAATACTTTTGTCATTAAAGACAATATTACAATACTTACCACATAACATGTATACTGGAGATGTTGTGCTTCTAAAGCAACACCATAATTTGGGAACAGAAGTTTTAACATATAAATTAAATTAATATTTGTAAATATGCCGTTTAAGGCTGTTGTGGTCATAATAACAATTAAAGAAGGAACAAGTTTTAATCTTATGATTAACGTAAATGCTATAACCAAACCAACATATAAGGTAATGTACTTGAATTCTCTTGGCAGTAAAGGGATGACTAAATAAAAATTAATTTGATAACAAGCCATCATCCATAAAACAAATAAACCAATTTGTTTTCTAGATAAAACCAAATTATAAAGTTGTTCTGCTAAAAATAATAACATACAAACAGCTAGAAAATCGTATAAGTAATGTAACGGATAAGTATATATCATAATTGTCCTATTCTAGTTCAAAGAGAATTTCAAAATAAGTTTCAATATCATCTGAATGCACTGATAATGTTGCACCTAATTTTTCTACTAATTTATAAACAATAAACAAACCTGCTCCACGACCATCTGATTTCGTAGAAAATCCATAATTAAATAGTTTTCCCTTTACGTTATCTGGAATTTTAGATCCGTTGTTTTTAACTCTCACAATAATCTGGTAACCGTTTCCTATGATGGTTAAATGAATACTTTTATCCTTTTTCTTATCTTTTAACACATCTATTGAATTATCAAAAAGGTTACCTAGAATTGTACATAACTGTTCACCACTCAACTCAGCTGTTTCTAAGAGTGCTTTTACATTTTCCTGAATTTCATACGTCAGTTCAATATTAAGAGTTGTACATATGTGTAAGTATCTTTGTAAGATAATATTTAATATTTCCAAATCATAATTTAGAAACTCCTCATCATAGTACTCCTTTTGAGTTTTATCTATATAGTGGAGTAACATTTCTCTGGAATCATTTTTATAAATACGTTTTATATTCTTAATATGATCTAAAGATTTATTTTTTTCCTCATCTAATAAAGCTACTTTCGTGCTATTGCTTTCATTATTTGAAATGGTAAAATGAACTTTCTCAAGTTCATATAAGATATAAATCAAATTAACAGCAGTTAATACAAATCCAATCACAATGACTTTCTCACCTAGAAATCCTCCAAATAAGAAGAGATACATCATTATCAAGATTTGAAATATTATCATATCGAAACGCAAAAGCGTTAAGCCTTTTTTCATACTCTACCTACACTTCGTCATTAAGTTCTTCGGTTAAATACACTTCTAATTCATCGTACTTTTTCATCTTTGCATAAGACTGAATAATTTGAAGTTTCCTTGTTATCTCATGCTTCTCTATCGATATGTCCCTATAATCATCCATTACTTCTTTTTGCGAACGCATCAAATTTAATTCCAATATGCGGTCTACAAATATTTTATCAATTTTCCTAATCAGACGAATACCAAAAATAAAGATAAACATCATCAGTGATGCTCTGATAAAAAAGTTAATATTTAAAACAATTTCATATCTAAATATTGTAATATAGAATAAATCTATCAACGCTATTATAACGATAGCTATTCCAATAAAAAGATATACTTTCTTAAGCCGTTGCATAAAGCCTCCTAAACATGATGATTCATTCTCATTATATACCAATTATCTACCAAATATCAAACTCAAAAAAGAATAGACCTCTCAAAAGAGAGGTCTATCCCAATACTTCTCATTCGCTTTGAAGTTTCAAGAAGGTTTGCGAAGCACTAATACCATAAATTTCTGTCAAATCAGAACCATATGCGATATCGGTAATAACATCAAAGTCTGTATATTCTTCAGTGAACTCAGGTCCAATAATAATGAGTTCATTCAATCCTAGATCAACCAATCCTAAAACAGCAATATAATGAGTCTCAGTAATTGGTGGTGGTAATTCATTTTATGATTTGCCACAATCAAGGATGATCTCAACTGGATAACCATCTGAAACAAAGTATACCAAGCCGTGTTCAAAAACACAGATTGGATGGTCAGGATTATTTGACCAAAAAAATACACCCTTAAGGTGTATACTTTGATGCTGCATATATCTCTAAATAATTATCATTTTTCATTGTGACATCTTTAAATTTCAGTTGAGATCCACCTACTATTTTCCTGCTTGTAATCTCATTAATGATTTTAACAACTTCATCCCGTCTTATAAATGATTCTGGTAAAAACTTTGAGTCCTCTAATGTCATTAGATTAACGTTCACCATCTTATGAATATCCGAATAATAAATATTCTCAAGTGTTATATCCCTTATTTCATTTTTTACATCACTACTTAAATCAAGTGCCTTTAGAGAGGCAAACTTTGAAATAACAAATGCCATTTCTTCTCTAGTGATATAAGCGTCTGGAAAGAACTCATCTTTCGTGCGAGGAGACATCAAATTATGTTCAACAACACTCTGTATCGCCTCATATCCCCAGTGTGATTCATTTAAATCCATATAAGATACATCGTTATCATGTGTTAAGTTTAAAAGTTCTGTAAAGATTGATGCCACTTCTGCACGGGTAATAAAATTCTTAGGTCTAAATGTTTTATCTGGATAACCAGACATATAGGGTTTATTGATGGTGGCGGCACTCCATGGTGTTAATTCATCACCTACAAAATAAACTATAACTTCAATTTCTCTGATTACTTCATTATTTCCTTTAACGATTATCTTGGTATCTCCAAATCGGTTGGCTGTTACAATATTGTCTTTTACCGTCACTATCTTTTCATCTAAACTTTCATAAATGTAACCTTCTTCTAATTGATACGTTCTATACTCTTCTAAAGCTTCATTTCCAAATTCAAGTTCTATCAGTTCATCCGCATAAACAAAGGATGACATAAAAATAAAAGATGCCACGAACAGCATCTGAAAGAATCTAATATGAAATTGTTGCCTCTTGATTTTCATTAGACTCTATACCCTTCAAATAGTTCAAAGAACTCTTTATACTTATAACGACTGAGAAGTGCTTTACCTTCAACCGAATCAAACTTAATTTCCCAGGATCTATTCTCTAATACTTCTAAAGATGTAATCTTATTCATGTTGACTACAAATGATTGATAGGTTTGGAAAAAGCGATCATCCAAACGCTCCAATATATCTCTAAGAGATTCTGTACACTGGTAGTCTTGAGATTCTGTTATGACTTTAATAAATCTTCTATGTTTTTCAAAGTAGATAACCTCTTCAAACGGCACTATTACCATACCCTTTTTTGTGCTGAAGCTAATTGACTTTGGTTCTTGTATATCATGGTCATCATATTCAATTAATACCCATTCTTGAAGAATTCGAATCAATTCGAGTTCATCTATAGGCTTTACGATATAAGCAAAAGGATGTATCTCAAAAGATCTTACTGCATATTTATCATGCGCAGAGATGACGATAAAACTAACTGATTTAGAAACTCTGGAAATCAATTTTGCAAAATCCAGTCCCAAAACTTCCTTAACATCATCAAGTTCTACATCTAAGAGCATTAAATCTATTTCATTACTTTCTATAATATCAAGAGCTGCTAAGCCATTATCTACTGTAAATAGCTCTGCATCAACTAAAGTACGACCGACAACAGATGCAACATATTCTCTTATGGCTAAATCATCATCTAATATAAGTACCTTCATAAAGATCCTCCTACTCTTTTATTCTACATGAATTTTTTTAAAAATAAAAGGTATTACTCTTGTAATACCTTTTCAAAGAAATAAATTTCCTTCATCATATCTTTTGTTTTTTCTACATCTTGATAGAAATATCGATTGTCCGCTTCACCTGGTAAGCTGAATTTCCTGATGTTGTTAAAATCAAAGCCTATCAATTCTGAACCATAGTATAATAAATCTTCTTTGGTCAAATCTGTTTTGACGTAATCATAACAGATGCCAATGACTTTTGTAATGTTTAAACCAAATGACTTTTTCACTATCTTAACAATAAACTCTTGTTGTCTCTGAGTTCTAGCAATATCACTATCACCTTTACCATCATTGTTTTTACGCCATCTGATATAACCCATCGCTTGAGACCCTGTTAATGTTTGTTCTCCAGCATCTAAGTGAATATGAAGTTCCGGTTCTGCATATGAATCATCATAATTCATATCAAATGGTACATTAACTTTTATACCACCCAGTGTATCCACAATCGCAATCAAACCATAGTAGTTTACTTTAACATAATAGTGAATCGGTACACCCACTAATTCCTCAATGGCTTTTCTTTGATTGTCTGCACCGCCCATTTCTCCTGGGAAACAGAATACGGCATTGATCTTGTCTTGACCTTGATAAATCATACCTTCTACTTCATGTTTAGTATCACGAGGCACAGACATCATAACCAAGTCTCTTTCAGACTTTGAATAACTGACCAAAATCAATGTATCGGCTCTAAACCCATCTGTACCAAACAATAATACGTTTACTCGATCAGAGTCTTCAATGCATTCTTGCCATAACTCTTCTTCAGTTTTTACAGGTTCTACAACCTCATCATCTTTTTCAGTTGGTAATTCTACAACAACATCGTCAATGATATCATCTGCACGTCTTACATGAGATGGTGTGTATGTTGCTTTAAAAACAGCAAACGCGCCTACTGATAAGAGTAGAGCAACTACTAATATCAAACCAAGGACTTTTAAAAATTTCTTCATTTATTGTCCTTTACTGTAAATTTCGATTAACAGTTTTTCTATATCACTTGGATCACCAATAAAGTAACTCGATTTTGGTGGTGCTTCTCCCGGTAAATCATGCATCTCAATATTACCAATAGAAATACCAATAGCATCATCTGCATACGACACTGCTAAATTAGCAGCAATATCTGTTTGAACATATTTAATACCGGTATTAACAACATTCGGTAATTTTAAACTAATTGATTTTCTAAGTGCTTCTTTTATGAAGGCTTGCATTCTATCAATTCTTGGTAAATCTCCCGCTGATGCAATATCATCATTGTTTTGACGCCATCTCAAATAATCTACCGCGTTCTTACCATCCAAGATCTGTGTACCTTCTTTAATATCAATGTGAAGTTCTGGTTCGGCATAGATATCATCATACTTCATATCAAATGGAACATTGATTTCTATACCACCTAATGCATCAACAACTGCAGCGGCACCATTGTAATCGAACTTAACATAATAGTGTACTGGTACCTTCAACATATTGGCAATTTCTTTCTTTAATCCTTTTGAACCGCCTTTTTCACCACCATGACCATAAACAGCATTGATCTTTTTGTGATCCGCTCGTTCCGTGTAGCCATCAACCAACCAGTATGTATCTCTTGGAATGCTGACAACATCTATCAATTTATCTGTTGGATCAAAACTGGCAAACATAATTGTATCCGCTCTGGAACCATCATGTGCAAAAACAACAAAGTTAACTCTGTCACTTGATTCAACCAGTATATCAAGTGCTGATTTGACCACTATTTCCGGTTCTGTTTGATCCTCTAAATCTGGGACCTTCTCTTCAACGACTTCTTCTCCAGGTAATGTATATGATGGTTCTGCATCCGGCAGTGCCGTCAAAGTCTCATCAATATCCGCACTCTTAATAAAGAAGTTCCATATACCTGCAAATAGCAGCGCAAAGCTGACTAAAGAAATAACAAATAATTTTATATAAAATTTCATAATACACCTAATAACCTTTCTCCGACTGACGTCTTTATTATAATACCATAAAACATACTGTAAGGCAGTTACATTTCCATTACATTTCATAACAATTTAATAACTTGTAAATTACAAATACTCTGATATAATACTTGTGAACCACTACAGAAAGCGAGCGATTATGAAAAATAAATACAAAGGTATTACCCTTATCATTTTAGCAGCACTTTTTTTCTCCCTTATGGCTACGACGGTAAAATCAGTCAATGAGTTCCCTTTAATTCAAAAAGTTTTCTTTAGAAATTTCATTGGGGTCATTATTTTATCGTTCTATGTTGTAAAAGATAGAAGCATTTTAAAGGTTAACAACAAAGTTTTAATGTTCGGTCGATGTGCCTTTGGACTAACAGGAGTCTTCCTATATTATAAGTCACTCGGATTACTTAATTTATCTGAAGCGGTTGTTATCAACAAATTATCACCCTTCTTTGTAATTGTACTCGGCGGACTTGTTTTAAGAGAAAAAATTAAACCCGGTCAATTTATTGCAGTGTTTATAGCACTTTCCGGGATTGTTGTTTTACTAAAACCACAGATGTCCATCGATATTATGCCTGCCATAATCGGACTTTTAGGTGCACTGGCTGCCGCTGGAGCTTATACCATCATCAGAGAGTTAAGACATAGCGACAAACCAACTACAATCGTATTTTACTTTTGTTTAAGTTCCACACTGGTAACACTACCATTTCTATTAAGTGATTTTATGATGCCAACGTGGATACAGCTTTTCCAATTATGTATGATTGGAATATTTGCATTGATCGCACAACTTCTGATGACCAATGCCTATAGATACGCACCAGCATCACAACTGTCTATCTATACATATTTGAACATCATCTTTTCATCACTTTGGGGTGTATTGTTCTGGAGCGAATCACTCAGCTCTACATTTTTAATCGGAGCAGGACTTATTATATTTGCCGGTTTTGTTAACTTTTATACCGCCAATAAAAAAGTGGCTTAGACACTTTTATGTCACGACTCATAGAATAAGTTTGTATCAATAGTATCACCGCATATTCAGAATAGTAATTCTTACACAAAAAAACAGCTTAAACTAAGCTGTCATCATTTCTACTATGAGTAATAAAATTGCTCCTGTAATTACAAAGAAATCTGCTATATTAAAATATGGCAGTTTTTTTATTTCAAAGGTATAAAAATCAACTACGTACCCTCTTATGAAACGGTCCATCACATTACCAATACCACCACCGATAATAAACGACAACGATATCAGTAACAGCGTGTTTGCACCCTCTATATAATACATATATTCAAAGAAAAGTAGTATGATTATTAAGAGTAGTGAAAAGCCTTTTAAAAATGTGGGATGGTTCTTTAAAAAACCCATCGCCGCACCACGATTCTCAACATATCTCAGTCTAATAAATCCTATTTTCTTGGAGCCTTTGTTTTTTAAATGTTTCACAGCAAGGTATTTGAAATACTGATCCAACACAATTGCTAATACAATAATTATTATATACATAATTTACTGAAGCGGCGATACCAATCTACCAAATGCTTCTAAAACCTTTCTATACAGTTTTCGTTTCTTAAACTCTTCCAAGTGAATTTCTTCAGATCGTCTTAAATCCTCGTAAAAATCATTTTTGAGTTCACTTACAACCGACTTGTCATAAATAAATGCATTGACTTCAAAATTCATTTCCATGCTACGTATATCAAGATTGGCTGTTCCGACCGAAGCACAAGATTCATCCACTAGAAGTGACTTGGAATGAATAAAGCCACCTTTATATGCAAAAATTCTCACATTAGATTCTAGAAGATCTTGGATATAAGATTGATTGGCCCAATATACCATGAAGTGATCTGCTATATCTGGAATTATAATTCTCACCTCCACACCACTGAGTGCAGCTGTTTTCATGGCAACCAACAAACTATCTTCTGGTACCAAGTATGGTGAGGTAATACAAATGCTTTTTTTAGCCAAAGCTATCATTTTGAAATAGCCCTGCATGATAATATGTTTATCCGAGTCAGGACCACAACTGACAATTTGCATCAAAACTTTATTTAGTATTTTGTGTTTAGGATAATGAATCTTCAAATCAATGATTTGACCACCAGAGAATGTCCAGTCATCCAAAAAGATATTGTTAAGAGCATAAACCGATTCACCTTTCAGCATCAGATGTGTATCTCTCCAATAACCAAAATGTTCTTTCTTACCAACATACTCATCACCAATATTTAAACCACCAACAAATCCAACCAGTCCATCAATTGTCACTATTTTTCTGTGATTTCTATAATTGAAGTTTCTTGAGGCAAATGGTGTTAATACCGGTAAGAAAGCTTTCACATGGACACCAGCATCTATCAATTCATCTAAGTATGCTCTAGATAATTTCCAACTACCAACAGCATCATACAGAAAATTGACTTCTATACCTTGTTTTGCTTTTGATATCAGGACTTTTTTAAAGAGTGTCCCTAGCTCATCATCTTTTACAATAAAGAATTGAAAGTTTATTACTTTCGTTGCACGTTTTAGTTCTTCTAACATAACAGCAAAAGTAATTGCACCATCTGCCATTACCTTTACTTTATTGTTTAATAACACTCTAGAATCACTATTGTTTTGAAGTAATTTAATCAAACTTCTAGAAACATCATCTACTTCATATTCCAAAGTGTTTAACCACTTCTCATCTCTTCTAGCTCTATCTTCAAGCCATTTAGGATACACTTCCATTTTTTTATCTTTTACACGGTATTTTTTTCTAAAAGATCTACCAAACATCAGATACGCAATCAAACCAAAACCAGGAAATAAAACTAAAATCAGAATCCAAGAAATCATTCTTTGAGGATTTCTTTTTTCAATCAGCACAACCAAAACTGCAATCACTACATAAATATTAAATAGGATTGTAAACAACAGTTTCATTTGTCCCAACATCTTAGCATTAAATACATCAATAAATAAAATCACCAATACAGCAATAGCTATAATAATTATTGGTGCTAATATTAAAACAATTCCCGGTTTCTTCTTTTTAGGCATATTTTACTCCCAACAGTAAGCAACTCCAATAGCACCTGGTCCAACATGTGTTCCAATAACAGGACCAATAGCTGTGATCTCAAAAGACTCACCCAATTGATCACTGAATGATTTTGCATCTTCTAAGCAGTGTATATGATGCACATAACCGCCTGTAATCGTGTTGTTCTTTTGGTCATTTCTAAAAATATCAATCATTGCTTGTAATGCTTTTTTTCTTGTTCTTACTTTACCCAAAACTGAGGTCTTTCCATCATCAACCGTTAAAATAGGTTTGATTTGTAACATACTACTCAGTAGAGCTTTGGCCGACCCGATACGGCCACCTCTTTTAAGATATTCCATTGTATCTGGTATAAATACAAATCGGCTATGGTCTATTACATGATTGATCTTCTCCACTACGGTTTCAAAAGAAGCATCTACTAGCTCTGCACCTTTCAAAACAGTTAAACCCAATTGCATACAATTGGATCTTGAATCTATCATTTCAATCTTTCGTTCTGGATATTTTTCTCTTAGTTCATTGGCAATCATACAAGCTGATTGATATGTCCCACTCATTTCCGAAGAAATAAATACACCAATCAAATCATGTCCTGCTTTTAGGATATTCTCAAAAGTTTCTTCTACTTCCGATAAAATCGGTTGAGATGATTTAGGGAAAAATTCTGATTGGTCTAGTTTATCAAAATAAAATTCATTGGTAATCTCTGTTTCCTTATAGATTTCATCACCAAAGGAAACGCTTAAAGATAACACACTTATATCTAGTTTATTTAATAAAGCTGATGGTATATAAGCTGTACTGTCTGTTACAATTTTTATACTCATACTCTACTCCTGTGTAAACCACTTCTCATTGTAGTTATTTCCTGGATTCCAGAAAATATAATCCTCTATACCAAGATCTTTACAAGCTTGAATCTGTGCTTGAATCTCTGCTGTACCATAAGGGATATAACCATTAACCCATTTAGCAGTAAACGCCTGTAACCAAGGTCTTAAATCAGCAGGTGTTTCAACATTGGCATTTCTCTCCATAGAATCAGACATTGATTCATAAATCGTTTTATACGGTGCAGCATCCGGAACTGGAAGACCGAAGATATTCGGACCATAATGTGATGGATAAACCATTGGACACATATAGTCAGTTACGTTCGTCATACCTTCCCAGTGTTGACCAATACCCGAATCGTTAATTGTTGTAGCAGTCCATCCAAATACATCAAGTGCTACATAAGCATCCATTGCATTGATTTCCGCGTAAGCATATTTTACAAAGTTTTGAATGGCATATGTTTTAGAATGATTATCAGGATTTCTGAAATCTAAATTCTTATCTAAGCTTGAACCCGTTGCAGGAAAACGCACATAATCAAATTGAATTTCGTTAAATCCATAAGCAATTGCCTCTTTTGCCACTTCAACATTGTATTTCCAAAGTTCTTGATCAAATGGTGACGCCCAATAAGCTTTATCTGCGTAATACACATTACCTGAACTCTTATAAGTAATTGCTCTTTCTGGATATAACTGTGCATATTGAGGTGACTTAAACGTTACAATTCTAGCAATGGTATAAATATCATTTTCTTTCATCTTAGCCATGAAAGCTTCCATGTCTTTGAATAAAACATAATTGTTGGCATTTGGTACGTATTTCTCAGCTGCTTCTGAATAGAAAGAAATATAACCCGCATCATTTTTAACATCAATAACAACTGCATTCAATTCAGTATTATTGATCAGTTCAATAATATCATCCATTCTATCTGATGCTGCGGTATTAGCAGTTACATAAATACCTTTAACATTGATCTTTGGATTATCAGGAAAATCAGTAACCTTTTCAAAAGGTGTATAATCTACATCATCATATGGCTTTGCAATATTAGCGGTATAATCAACAGGTTCTGTTACTTCTTCAGTAACTTCTGTTTCTGTACCCTCTGTTTCAGTACCCTCTGTTTCAGTACCCTCTGTTTCAGTTTCTTCAGTTTCAGTACCCTCAGTTTCTGTACCTTCTGTATCTGTTTCTTCTGTATCTGTTTCTTCTGTATCTGTTTCTTCAGTATTGGTGCTTTCGGTGTCAGTACCTTCTGTGTCAGTGCTTTCGGCATTGGTGCTTTCGGTGCCTGTATTTTCAGTCTCATTAACTGCCACATTACTATCCGGTGTTAAATCTACTGATACTTCATTAACCTCATTTACATTATCACCACATGCCACTAACATACTCAGAAGCATTGTTATTATTAGAATTATTGCTGTTTTTTTCATAAAATCTCTCTTTCTACTTTATACTGTTTTTTAGTTCACCGATGGATTCGATGACACATGTTATGGTGTCTTCTGATTTTAGGTACTTGGGTGGTTTAAATCCCATACCTACACCAGAAGGGGTTCCTGTTAATATAATATCGCCTGGTAATAAAGTCATGCCTTTTGATAAGTCAGATACAATCGTTTCTATATCAAATATCAAATCTGAGGTTCTACCCTCTTGTCGAAGTTCATCATTGATATAACATTCAATCTTTAAATCAGGTGGAAAACTCACTGCTGATTTATGAAGAACAACTGGACCCAAAGGACAAAAACCGTCTAAGCTTTTACCTCTATGCCACTGAATATGTTCAACTTGTAAATCTCTTGCCGAAACATCATTACAAATGGTATAACCAAAGATATGATCATAAACCTCTTCTTTTTTTATATGACTGCCTTCTTTTCCTATGATAACAGCCAGTTCCACTTCATAATCCACTTGTTCACTCACACCGACATGACCTGTGATGATATCACCTTGTCCTATGGCTTTATTACAAGCTTTAGAAAAATAAATTGGTTTATCTGGTATCACCACTTGATCTGTGGTTTTGCCTTTCATTTCTAGAGCATGTGCTTTATAGTTTTTACCTAGACAAAATAGATTTCTTCTTGGATATTCGATGGGTGCTAATATTTTGACCTCATCGAGTTCAACGTACTGAATCTCATTATTTAAGTTGGATTCAATAACTTCTATGGAAATCTCATCAATAACTGTCATCATTGATTGTATCGGTCTATTTAAAAGATGTTCTAGTGGTATAATCTTGTTATTTTTAATAATACCTATTGATTGTTTCTCATTGTATATGTAATTTACAAATCTCATTTCCTACCTCTTTTCTAACACTCTCATTATACTTTAAATCAATTTCAAAAGGTACCTTTCACACTTTAATAAATATTAATTTAATGTGTTTTTTGTACTAAATAATGGTATACATTCAATAAGAACACATTCACTAGAAATACAAACCCATTAGGTACTTAAAATAGACTGGAGGTTTATATGAGAATACAATTTTTAGGCGCACAAGAAGGTGTTACAGGTAGTTGTTATTATCTGCAAACAGAAGATCAATCGTTTTTGGTGGATTGTGGTCAATTCCAAGGCAATCCAAAGGAACAAAAGAAAAATGAAGAACCCTTTCCATTTGATCCAAAGTCACTTGATTTTGTTATTCTCACTCATGCTCATATTGATCATACCGGCAGATTGCCTAAACTTGTTAAAGAAGGCTTTTCCGGTCGCGTCTTTATGACTAGAGGAACCGCTTCACTCAGTGATATATTGCTCAGGGACAGTGCAAAGATACACGAAGTCGAAGCTGAAAAAGACAATGAACTCCGTGAAAAAGCAGGGTTAGATCCGATTGAACCGTATTATACCATCAACGATGCCATTGAAACCTTACAATACTTTAACCCCCTGCCATATGATACAGAATATACAATCTCAACTGACTTAACTGTTAAGTTTATTAATGCCGGACATCTACTGGGTTCTGCACATGTCTATTTGTCAATCAATGGTGAAACACTATTGTTTTCAGGCGATGTGGGTAGCGATTATTCACAAATACTTATACCACCTGTCCCTGCACCAAGTGCAGACTATATTTTTATAGAAACAACCTATGGCAATAGAAACCATAAAGATATGGAAATGCGTTTTGAAAAGTTATATCAAATCATCAAAGAAACAACTGAACAAAAGGGAACGGTTATTATACCTGCCTTTTCAGTCGGTAGAACTCAAGATATTATCTACGGTCTGAAACAACTGGAAACCACAGCAGCCTTTAAGAAAATACCTTTTTACGTTGACAGTCCTATGGCTATTAATGCTACTAAAGTTTTTCAAAAAGATACAGAGGGCATGAAAAAAGAACTGATTACGAAATTAGAATCTAAACAACATCCTTTTGAGATGCCAAACTTAAAGTTTATAGACGATGCAACTGTGTCTTATCAATTGGACTATTCAAAAGATGCAAAAGTTTTAATTTCAGCCAGTGGTATGTGTGATGCGGGTAGAATACTACATCATCTTAAAACTTACTTGGAAAAACAAAAGACAACGGTCATCTTTGTAGGATATCAAAGTGAAGAGAGTTTAGGAAGAAAAATTCAATCTGGAGCAGATACTGTAACCATTTACGATACTGAAGTGAGTAACAAAGCTCAAGTATTTACACTTCATGGTTTTTCTGGCCATGCAGATCAAGGGGAACTGCTTAAATGGTTGAGTCATGTCAAAGCACCTAAAAAATTATTCTTAGTGCATGGTGAAAAAGACTCTTTAGAAACTTTCGATACAAAAATAAAAGAGATATATGGCTTTAACACCTATATCCCTAAATTATATGAATCTATTGAATTGTAAAGATGCCTCGGCATCTTTTCTTTTTATGCTAAAATACCTTCTTTTTCAAGTCTTGGAATGATGCTGAATAACATCGTTACAACGATTGCTGCTTTTACTAAATCCAAGATGATGAATGGCCAGAAGCCGTATGCAAGTGCCACTGAAGGTGTCATTGCTTCACCCATTGTTGCTTTTAAAACAACAAATAAGTAAGGTACACCGATAATATAATCTAACATCAATCCTACGAATGGTGCAATTACAAGACCTGCATTAAAACCTTTTTCTCTAGATTTTTCAACAATTAATCCAACAACATACGCACACACTATAAATCCTATAATATAACCAAATGTTGGTTTAAAGATCATACCGAAACCACCTGTACCATTAGAAAATACCGGTAATCCTACTAATCCCATCAATGTGTAAACAGTCATTGAAATAGCACCTCTTTTTGACCCTAAGATAGCACCAGCTAACATGGCAAAAAACGGTTGTAGTGAAAATGGTACGCCACCAGGAAGTGGTATTGATACAAAGGCACCTATTGAGATAAGTGCTGCAAATACTGCACATAGAACCATATCTTTGATACTTAATTTCATAATAATAACCCCTTTTCTTCTAGACTTAATGTTATCATACAGGGTTAAAATAAAATTGTCAACTTATATTTTATATAAGTTGACAATGGATTGTT
>Ga0209272_10000461_pt1 | contig 33893 bp, 29 predicted proteins | sample tdDd002_FD_187125 | JGI IMG/M metagenome (GOLD analysis project Ga0209272, IMG submission 187125) | Marine sediment microbial communities from the Atlantic coast under amendment with organic carbon and nitrate - tdDd00.2 (SPAdes)... | ecosystem: Environmental > Aquatic > Marine > Coastal >... | reverse complement strand
TTTCATAGATTTCTTTTTCAGGTTTGACCTGATGAACATAAGCAGAAACAACCCCACCATCAAAACACTGGAAAAATGAATGCATTTTTTCTTGTCCTTCGAATGCATCTTTAGGAAAGTTTGATAATATGTAACACCTAAAACCACGATTTTTCATGTCTTTTAATATTTCAATATGCTCTTCAATAGGTGTAATGGCCTGAGGCCAGATTTTCATAATAGCTTGAATTTCTTCCTTATAATCTGGAGCGTGTTGAATAAATGCGCTAGTTGCTTGCGCCTCACTTAGGGTTCCCCTATCCATTAACAACCATTCAGGTGCCTTAAAAATAGCTTTCATTAAAGCCTCTTTCGTGATTTCATCTCCAAATTTGTCCATTATAAGTTGGTCAGGCCTAAATCGCAAAAGCACATTTCCTAAGTCAAAGATTATGTTCTGTATCATAAAAATCTTATTTCCTTTCAAAGATTGTAAACGACTGTTTTCTTAAAAAACCGAAGGACTCTTTCTTCTCAAATCCTGCATGGTCCATTACATCCACAATTTCACCTTCGTCACTGTGCTGTTTAAACAAGGATATAAAGCTAAAGCCCCGAGAAGGTTTATAATCGAGTATCGCGATCCTGCCTCCTACTTTTAACTTGCTGGCTATGGCCAAGAAAAATAGGGTAGGATTCTCCAAATGATGAAAGACGTTACGTGCGAATATCAAATCACAACTTTCATCTGGAACATCTGGTACACCCCCATGAGTTCTTACAGTTTTTATATTAGACTTTTGAAGCAAATTGACATAGTGGTCTACATAACTTAACATTTCACTGTTGGTATCTACAGCATATACCGTCCCACCTTGACCTACAGCCTCACTTAGACGAATGGAGAAATAGCCTCCACCTGCCCCTAAATCCATTACGGTTTGGCCTTCATTAATGGTTAAAACGTCTAAAACCTTATCTGGCTGGCTGTCATAATTTTGTGCTTTTCTATTCATCATTTCCGCTTTTGTGCTAAACATGTTACACCTCCACGGTTACTTTTGATCCTTCAAATTACAATAAAAAGAATGGGTTCGATCCGCCATTAGTTTAACAACTCGAGCAGTTACTTCTACATCTTCTGTACCCACTTCTTTAATAATGGCGTCCAGTAAAACTCCCTTTTCAGCTGATAAAGTATTGTGTAGTTTTCTGCCTGCATCTGTCAACTTTAATATTTTCTGTTTACCCTCTTTCTCTTTATATATTAGCCCTCTTTTTTCAAGCTCACTCACATACCGGGTTGTGTTTTTTAAGTCAATATCATAAATCCTAGATATTTCAGACACGGTCTGGCCTTCATATCTATATATTTTTCCTAAAACGCTTTGAAGTGAATTCGGTAAACGCCATCCATCCTCTACGTAATTGGATATATTATTTAAATCCTGCATAATGTTTGCCATTCTATCAATAATATCGTAAACAACAACGTGTTCATCTTTCACACTCATGACGCACCTCCTTATGTGTCACCTACACCTTTGCGTTTTCTTCTATTTGATTCTACACTTTTTATAGGATCAACTTCAAGAATTCAAAGACAGGTAGGTGTATGAAAATGAACAATTGGTGGAAAGAAGCATGTGTTTATCAAATTTATCCTGCAAGTTTTAATGATACAACCGGCAGTGGAAAAGGTGACTTACAAGGAATCATAGAAAAACTAGATTACTTAAGCCTTCTTGGTATAGATGTAATCTGGCTCAGTCCTGTTTACGCCTCACCTATGGCTGACAATGGGTATGATATTTCCGACTATTACAGTATTAATCCTATGTTTGGAACCATGGAAGATATGGACCAACTCATTAAGACCGCAAAAAATAAAAATATTAAAATCATTATGGATTTAGTGGTTAACCACACATCTGACCAACATCCATGGTTTAAAGAAGCGCTTGCTGACAAAACAAGTCCCTACCGCGACTACTACATTTGGCGTGAAAATAAGGGCGCACTGCCCAATGATCTTGACTCAATTTTTGGAGGTCCCGCTTGGACCTTAGACGAAAAGACCAATGCGTATTACATGCATCTTTTTGCCAAAGAACAACCTGATTTAAACTGGGATAACCCCCAAATGCGCCAAGACGTTTATAAAATGATGAACTGGTGGCTTGATAAAGGTATAGCCGGTTTTAGGATGGATGTAATCGACTTAATTGGTAAAGTTCCAGATGAGAAAGTAACGGATAATGGTCCGAAACTCCACACCTATATTCAAGAAATGAACCAAGCTACGTTCAACTCAAAAAACGTTTTAACCGTTGGCGAGTGTTGGGGGGCGAATCTGGATAATGCAGGTCTTTATTCAAATCCAGATGGTTCTGAGCTCTCTATGGTCTTTCAGTTCCACCATATTAAATTGCGTTGGAAAGATGGGAACAAGTGGGACACAGTACCACTGAACTTAAAAGAGTTTAAGTCTGTTATTTCCGAGTGGCAAGTTGGCTTACAAGGTAAAGGCTGGAATTCCCTCTTCTTAGGCAACCACGACTTACCTCGTTCCGTATCTTACTGGGGAGACGATGGACACTACCGTAAAAAGTCGGCTAAAATGTTGGCTACACTTCTCCACGGACTCCAGGGGACACCTTTTATTTACCAAGGTGAAGAACTGGGTATGACCAATGTTGGATTTGAAAAACTTGACCAGTATAGGGACATTGAGTCCATTAACTTTTATGACATTGCTAGAAGTCAGGGTGTTTCACACGCATCCGCTCTAAAAAGCATGCAAAAAATAGGACGAGATAATGCCCGCACCCCAATGCAGTGGACCGATGAAAATTACGGTGGTTTTTCCACAAACACACCTTGGATTGATGTTAATCCAAACTACACTTTAATAAATGCCAAAGAATCGATGGCAGATGATGATTCTATTTTCCATCATTATAAAAAGCTGATTGCTCTTCGTAAAAAACACAAAGTCTTTGTAGAGGGTCAATTCAAAATGTTATTTGAAAATGAAGATCCTATATTTGCATATACGCGCAGTCTAAAAGACCAAACACTGGTGTGTATTAACAATTACTCAAATGTAGAACACACACTCAATATTAAGGACGTCTTACCCATTGATAAAAAAGCGTTTCAGGTCTTAGTCCACAATTATGACACTCTTAACCTTCAAGGAGATGTATTAAACCTACAAGCATATGAATCTGTCCTAATTTTAATGTAAATACCAAAGTGTAAAGTATTAACTAATTTTCATACATCACCATTATAATATTGACACGATTTTTTCGTACATGATATGATGACCGCAGCAGACTGTTTTTGGAGGCTTCCATGAATACGATTTGGATTGGAATTGCAACACTCATGAATGCTTGCTCGGCATCATATCTATACATTCTTTTAAATAAGAATCATAAAGATACCCAGGAGAAGACGACAGACATTAAAGTTGCTTCTCTTACTTGGTATGCAATCAGTTTCCTAGTTCTGCAACCTTATCTATTAGAAATTTTCATTTTGTCTAGAAATACCATGGTCTTAACGGCTACAATCATCGCTGTTATGGTCCTTTCAGGTATCTATAATTTAAGTAAAATGTGGCACCAGACTCAGGCTAGAAACTCAATGCTTTATTACATTTGTGGGCTGGTCGTTATAAGTGCATTACACAATGCCTTTTATACTCCTGCGCGTTCCCTTTACCTAATGTTGGCCTCATCTATAATATTGTTTTATTACTGTATTAAGAGTGTCTGGTTTTATAATTCTAAAAATCTACAGAAAAAAAGTACCCTTGGATCTAGTTATGTATTTGGTGGTATGTTAATCCAAGGCTTTGGTCTGTATTTGGCATTCACAAAACCTTCAGAACTGGTTCAAGTTATGTTATTAGCCAGTGTACCCCTCATTTTATACGGCTTTGGTTTTATAGCATACGAGAACTTGAACTATATCATTCAGAAAAACATGAAAGACATAAAAATAAAAAGTGAAGAACTTAATGTAGCTTATGAAGCTTTACACCATTCAAACCATTATGATGATCAAACTGGTTTGAGGAACAAGAGGTACTTTAATACAGACCTAGAAAGTGTTATTCATACCCGTACAAGTGCATGGTGCGGTCTAGTCAATTTCAAGAACTTTAAAAGAGTGAATAAAGCCCTTAGTTTCCATGAAGGAGACCAAATCATTAAAGCCTTAAGTGAGCAAGTTTATGCCTTTACACCTATTAGTTGTGCACTTTACAGACTTTCAGGAGACCGTTTTGCATTTATCTATAAAAATGCAACAGAAGAAGCTGCACTGAGTTTATGTAGAAAAATTCAACGACAGTTCGAAGCCTACTCCACAGCAAATGAACTGCCCATATCTTTAGAAGCCCGCATGGGTATTACAGAAATAAATGATGAAAAATCCGTTGAAAGCATTCATCGTGAGCTGGAACTTTCAATGGCAACAGCCAGTTCTTCAAAAGACACACCGCACACGGTTTACAACGAAAATTTACTCCATGAATTTATAAAACAAAATCAATTTAAAGAAGACCTAAAATCGGCCACTAAAAACGAGGAGTGGAGTATTTACTTCCAGCCACAAATCGACGTAAACTCAGGTGGTATTTCAGGGGCTGAAATCCTTATTCGTTGGGAAACAGAAGATGGTAAAATGCATAGTCCAGGTTCATTTATTCCCCTAGCTGAGAGCATTGGCTTGATGAAAAATATTGGCTTGTCAGTCATAGATAAGAGTTTTAGAATCATACACGATTTAAACTCCAAAGGACACAGTGCCATACACTACGCAATTAACTTGTCAGAAGACCAGTTTATGAGTGATGATATTCTTAAGGCCTTGGAGTCACTTAAACATGTTTACGATATACCGGATGGTCAGATTATATTAGAAATTTGCGAAACTGTTTTTATAGAAAACTTCGAAACGGCCAACCAGCATATTAGCAAATACCGATCTCTTGGTTTCAAAGTAGCTTTAGACGACTTCGGCACAGGTTACTCTTCTCTTCAGTACATATCTGAGCTCGAAGTTGATGAAATTAAATTTGACAAACAGTTTGTTAAAAACATCGATACACATGTTAAAGCAAAAAGCATTTTAGGTACCATGATCACCTTAGCTAAACAACTTGAAGTAAGGCATGTTATTGAAGGGGTTGAAACCAGCGCCCAGCTTAGAACAATTGAATCTATTGGTGGAGAAGTTTATCAAGGTTACTATTTCTCATTACCAATGGATGCCTTCTCACTTGAGCAAATATTAGATATTTTTAAAACGACTACAGTTTCAGCTTAAAACTTTGATTTTCTCTTCTACTCAACCAGTTGCTGACTAGCAAAAAAAATCAAATTGATCCAGAACAAAACAAATCCTGTCCAAGACGTCTAAACGTTTTGAACAGGATTTTTTATAAGGAACTAAATTATATTCTAAGTTATTTATTTCCAGCGCTTCAAGGTAGGTAAGAAATTCTTCATCATGTCTCTTGCTTTATCCTCTTCCATACCTTGCGCCTTCATGTGTGGCACACAAATTTCGATCATTTCATCCATTGTCATGTTGTCTTGAATAAATTTTCCTTCTACATAACAGTATTTGCAGTAGTCTTTACTTGTCTCACCACTAGCTTCAAGGCCGAACAAGGCTTGGTCCGTCATTGGCATACCACAGCTTTGACAATATTTTTCGGTCATTTGAGTCATTTTATTCCCTCCAGATTTTTATACCTTAGTATGTTTACTCATAGAGGCGCCTCTCTATACTCATATTATACGACCGATAATAAGACATCCTAATGTCGTATATTATTTGATTATTTATATACTTGAGAGATTTCTTTTGCTTTTTCAATTACAATATCTCGAATATGTTTTGGTTCTGTCACTTCTACTAGGTTTCCAAAACTTAGAATCATACCATACACCCATTCGTCTTCTGGATATGTCACTTCAACAATATAATGCTTTTGGTCCACTTTTTTTATAAGCTCAAATCCAAAAAAATCACTCATCCTACCTAGTGCCTTTTCGTGGAACTTTAATACAAGTCTGGTCCTTGGTCGTGTATCGTTTGGATAAGACTCTGAAAATTTTGGGGGTTCTTGTGTATGTAGACGGTTAAAAGTTGTTTCAAGAACTCTTAAATCTGCAATTCTTCCCAACTTAAACACCCGGTACGCTTCTTTAGTCAGGCAGTAGGCAAACAAGTACCAGTTATTTGACTTAAGAATGAGTTTTACAGGTTCAACACTTCGCCTACTCACCTCTCCTTGCACATTGGCATAAGAAAAAGTCATTCGTTTTGTAGTCTCAATAGCCTCTCTAACTTGACTTAGTTTTTCAGACAAGGCTTCTTGACCACCCCAACCACTTAAGTCAATTTGTACGGTTCCTGAACGTATTTCTTCCCAGGCTTGGGGTTTGATTCGGTCCATATGTTCGAACTTTGAAATAAGTCTTTTTAAACGATCGTCCACATATGCAGATTCAATGCCTTGAAGCACCGTTCTAAGCGTTTCTAGTTCTCCACTGGTTAGGAAATTACGGTCCATTTTGAAAGTGTCTAGTAGCTCATAACCACCTTTGCGCCCCTGCCATGCATACACTGGAAAACCTGCCATACTCAGGGCATCTATGTCGCGCTGAATCGTTCGAGTAGACACCTCAAAATGCTGTGCTAACTCATTTGCAGAAGCTCTTTTCCTATTAAGCAAGTACATCACGATGGCTAATAGTCTTTCCAGTCTCATAGGTTCACCGTCTTTCTCATAAAACAAACATCATGTGGTAGCTTCTTAAAGGTCTTCACTGCTTGAACTGAGTATCCCAGATTTTCATAAAAACCTATTAACACCTCATCTTCAGCTATACATCCAAGTTGTATTGTAAAACTTTCAATATGCGGGTCACGTGTCATTTTTTTATATGTTATATCTTCAACGAAGCCCATTAACATCTTACCTAATCCTTGACCTTTGAAATTTGGTAGAACCGCCAACCTTAACACTTCCACAGTGTTTTGTGGTAGCCATTTTAGACCCACTGTAGCTAAAACGGTTTCACCTTCAAAAATAGCATACACATCCATACCTTTACAAACTTCAGACTTATATTTGCCAAAGTTAAGAAAGACCCCATTATTAGGGGCACTTTTAATAGTTAAGTTAAATTTTCTTGCAACAGATATAAACCCTTTATTAATACACTGGACACATGCCTTTAGGGATTCATCGTCTTTTACTTGAATAATGTCATAATCGGGTTTACTCATAGCAGCCCCTTATTTGAAAGTACTTAATACTTGAAGTGGATCTTTTTTTCCTGGACCATAACTGTCATCAAGGTATAAGTCTTGAATAATACCTTCAGCGTCATAAATTACATTTACATCGGTACTAGCCGTGTACCCAACTTCACTCACTATGGTATAGGTATTTAACTTAAAATTAGTTCCTACCATTTCGTATCTATACACAGGCACATACACCCCTAGTTTTTCATGGAGTTTGTAAAGAGGTTGTGTTTTGTAAGTCTCAATCATATTACTTTCAAATGTCTCACGCTCTTCACTCTTATAATCAAGTGCAGCTTCTGTGGGTTGTTTCTCCATCATATTTCCAAAACTATAAAAGACAAAGTCACAACTTTGACTTTCGACATTTACACTGCCATTAAACTCATCTAATTTAGCGCTAACCACAGCACCATCTTCTTCGTGAATATATAATGAGGTTGAATCTTCCCCAGCCCCTCTATATATTAACATGTTTGATACTGCTTCCGTTTGTCCATCAACATCACGTAAAAATACAATTCTAGAAGGTTCGCTGGTCATGTAGGATTTAAAATCAACATCAAATCCTGTAAGTTCAGCAAGTTGTTCATCTGTAATGGTATCAAGTGTTACTTTATTTTCCTGTATGTTTTCTGAAGCCACTTGGTCTTTTTCGGACTCAACTAAAGCCTCCTGATCCCCTTGAGATGTAGGGGTTTGACTACATCCTACGAGGGATAAAACTGCAAGTGCTAGTATTAAATTCTTATATATCTTTTTCATTTTTAACTCCTATTCTCTTCGTTTAACTCAACCAGAGTTTAGCATATTATCTGGTTTCCATCCTCTCAAAGTGGTAAAGAATCGGTTTCAAATAGGTGACAAAAGTGAATGATTACCCATTCTAGGGGTACATATAACATGTAAAGAGGAGGAGATTTTATGAATAAGAAAGCACTTCTCGACGAAATTATAAACCTAAAAGAAAGACGTGCCGTATTAGAAGCTGAGTGTGGTACAGCAGAACACAACATCAACACATTCTCTAGGAAAGAAATTTACCAAATGGATGTGGATACACAAAAAATGAATGCCTGCATTGCACTCGATATTGTCAACTCAATGATTGAGAAAGATGAAGCGCTCTTCAGGCAAGAATAGTATACTTATAAGTGATGAGCTGCCCCTTTAAGGGGGCTCTTTTTTTATTTTGATTGTAGTTCATCTGGAACTTCAGTAAGGTATTGTCTATTTCCAGCCTTCATTGTTTCCCAGTCTTGTTCTACATTTTTGCGCATTTTAGCAAGTAGTGTAAGAACCATCATTCTTTCATCATCAGTAAAATTTCTTAAAGCATGTTCTGCCGCATTATCTTCAACACTTCGAAGTACATCATACGCTTGGCGAGCACGTGGTGTTGGGTAAAGTTTATAAGATCTCTTGTCTTTTATAGACCTTTCCTTACGTATATACCCTTGTTTGATAAGTTTACCAACAGCTTTGGCTGTAGTACTTCTATCGACTTTAAGCATGTTTGACAATGTTTCCTGATTAATTCCAGGATACTCACAAACTCTTACAACATATAGAAATTGCCCTTTTTCTAAACTGAATCGTTTGTATTCTGCATCTGCAATGGTATTTACACAACGTGCAATCATACCAACTTCCCTTAATACTCTAAAATCCATTTTTCCTCCAAACATTTTCCCTTGAACTTTCAAGTATATTCTATCAGGTTAACAGGCACTTTTAAAGAAAAAAAGCGCCACCTCTTTAGGTGACGCTTTAGAATCTAATTTATTTTTGCTCAGCAAGAATCTCTTCAAGTGCTTCAATAAATCGAAGGGTTTGCTCACGTGTGCCTGTACTAATTCTGTTCCAATCGTCAAAGCCCCATAGGAAACCTGGACGAATGATTACACCACGTTTTAGTAACTCTTCGTTAACAACTTTAGAAGAAATATCTGTCTTCATAAAGATGAAGTTTGCATTTGATGGAATGTAGTCTAGACCATGTCTTTCAAAACATTCAATCATAAGATTCAGTGATTCATAGTTTAACTCTACTGTATCTTCAATATGGTTTGTATCTTTTAATGCAGCAAGGCCAGCAACTTGAGCCAGACGGCTTGAGTTAAACACACCTTTAACTTTAGACATTTCACCGATGATTTCTTCATTTGAAATTGCAAAACCAATACGAACCCCTGCAATACCTGCAACCTTTGAGAACGTTCTTAGAATGACAGTGTTCGCACGGTCTTTAAGTATACGTAGACCATCTGGGTAAGCAGGATTTTTGATCGCATAGTCATAGTAAGCTTCATCAAGAACAACTACCACTTTTGCTGGGATCTTCTGAATAAACTTATGTACTTTTTCTGCTGTCATAATATTCCCTGTTGGGTTATTAGGGTTACAGATGTAAACAAGTTTAGTTTTTTCATTAATAGCATCTAACATCGCATCAAAGTCATGTTCAAAACGATCTGTTAGAGGAATCTCAACTGGAACGCCGCCCATGTGAGATACAGAAATATTGTATAGACCGAATGATGGTTTACCCATTACAGCTTCGTCGCCTTCGTTGATAAATGTTTGAGCGATGAACTTAAGAATTTCTTCGCCACCATTCCCCATCAAAATCTGGTCAGCAGAAATATTGTATTTGTCAGCAATCGCTTCTCTAAGAGCCGGTGATGTAGACTCAGGATATAAAAATACATTTTCAGCCTCATCTTTAATAGCTTGAATTGCCATTGGAGATGGACCCAGTGGATTTTCGTTTGATGCCAGTTTCACGATATCTGTTAAGCCATATTCTCTTTTAACTTCTTCTATAGGCTTGCCAGGTACGTATTTTTTTAGTGTTTCCAGCTCTTTACGGAATAAATTGCTCATTTACAGCCTCCTGTTTTTCCTATTATGCCTCTAACTTTTTCTTTATTATACACCCAACTTTTATATTCCTACTTGATTATACAATTTATTTATAAATTTAATCAACCTCTTCAACAATTTGTGTAGATTCAGGTGGGTTTAAAAAATACATTTGGAAAACACCTTTGCCTTTAACTTCAACGGGTTCACGCTTTTCAAAATCAAACTTATCTTTTATAATTTCATAGGTTGCATCTGAAACATTAATACGCATTGGTTCAGAATTAGATTCCATTCGTGAGCAGGTGTTCACGGTATCACCAAATACATCATAAATGTATTTTTTAATCCCTACAACACCACCTGTTACTTTGCCTGTGTGAATGCCTATACGTATACGCCAGGTCTGCTCAGCTGTTTCATTTCTTTTTTCAAGAGCTTTAATGATATCAACCGAAGCCCTCGCAATGTTTTCGGCGTGGTTTTCATTTGGAGCAGGTAGACCACACACACCCATGTAGGCATCCCCAATCGTCTTGATCCGCTCACAGTTGTGACTTTCCATTATGTTATCAAAAGTTGTGAATATGTCATTTAACTCCTCAATCAGGAATTTGGGGTCAAGATTATTTGAGGTATTTGTAAAGCTAACAATATCAGAAAAATACATGGTCACTTCAGGGAAACTCTCTGGCTCTGTTTTACCGAATTTTTTAAGTGTATCTGCCACTTTCTTAGGTAAAATATTAAGAAGGAGTTTTTCTGACTTCTGACGTTCTTGGAAAATTTTAATGGATAAAACAACCACCACAAGTAAAAAGGCCACAATAATACCAATAATCACAGTCATTAACTGAATACGTAAAGATTGTAGTGTGAGTTCTTGTTTTTGCTCTTCAATCTGAGCGTCTTTTTTCTCAGTCTCGTAGATGGTTTGTGCATCTGCAAATCTTTTGGCAACTTCTTCATTTCTCAAAATTTCACGTAACTCTGTATAAAGGGTTAAGTAACGGTTGGCTTCTTCAAATTGTCCTAAAGACTCATAATCTCGGCTGATGTTTCTCAGTGCCGATTGCAAACCTTCCCTATAAGATATATCTCGTGCCATGTTAAGGGCATTGGTATGTTCACGAAGGGCTGACTCAAAATCACCCATTTGTGCAAATAAAGTACCTACATTATTAAATACAGAAATAATACCCTCTTGGTCACCAATGTTTTCATAATTCTGAAAAGCAAGACCGTAGTTTTCAAAAGCCTCTTCAAAATTACCTTGTTTTTCATTTACACTAGCCATGTTAAACAAGGCAGTTGCACTTAATGAGGAGTCTTCACCGTCTCTTGCAAGTTCGTAGGTCTGAGTGAAGATGGCAAGCGCTTCTTCATTGTAGTCCAGATCAGCATATAAAGTCCCAATGTTATTAAGTGAATAGGCCATAGGGATTTTTTTACCTTGTGCTTCACTTATATCAAAGGAAAGGCCATAGTACTCGAGTGCACTTTCTGCATTGCCCATTTGAGCATTTACTGAACCGATATTGTTATAGGTTACAGCGATTTCGTCTTGCCTGTCACTTGCTTCATATATTTTTAAGGCTTCTAAATACTGTTCAAGGGCCAGCTTGTAGTTTCCAAGAGCTTCATATACTGTACCCCGGTTATTCATGGTAAATGCATTTCCTAAGGAGTAGCCTGAAAGTCCGAATAAGTTGTCCGCTTTGTCGAAATTCTCAAGTGCTTTGGTATAATCTGCAACACTTGACCACAGTAAACCATATCCATTTTGGCTAAATGCAGCCCCTTTGTTATACCCAAGTGGTACTGCTTCAGCATACGATTTTTGAAAAGCATCCGATGCAGCTTGGGAATCTTCAAGAACAATATAAACATACCCTAGCTGATTTCTTGCATCTATTACGGCATATGCATCCCCCAGTGTTTGTGCTTCACTTAAAGCACTTTGTGCGGTTTCAAGGGATTTTTGAGGGTCAAAATCCGTCTGTAACTCAGAGATTTTAATAAGGATGTCAATCCGTTCTTCTGTTGTCGCACCAGACAATTGCTGTTCAAGTTCCTCAATACTGTCAGCATATACACTTACGGAAATTAAAACAAAACAAAGAACCGTCACCAGTAACGTTCTAAAGTTTAAATCATTTGTTTTCTCATATCTCATATGCGCCTCACAGTCGGAACGTTGTACCCTCACGGGCAACGCTCACTCGTAATGTTTCTTGGTATAAGACTGTCTCAAGTTCTCGCATTTCATCTTTTTTCCGATGGACACCATGATGGAATATCACTAAATGTTTGACGCCCGCTTCTTTAGATATATTAAGTCCGAACTCCCAAGTGGAATGTCCCCAACCTTCATACTGGTCCATTTCATATTCCTTTTGTGTGAAGTTAGCATCGTATATAAGCAGATCCGCATCTTTTATAAATTCTAAAATTTCATTCCTGTCCATTTTTCCATGGTCTAAGTCTGTTAAATAAACCATTTTTTTATCATGACCTTCCACTGCATAGGCTAAATTGCCCCCCGGATGAACCGTAGGGAAAGACACAACCTTACAGTCAGATGAGAGCTTGACCACATCATGGGGGTCCAGTTCATTAAAGCGAATATCCGCTTTTAAGGTTTCCCAAGGGACCGGAAAATATGGATAAGCCATTAATCCTCTAAAGACATTTTCTAGAGTAACGTCTTCACGGCGAAGTCCATAAATTGTTAGTTTATTGTCTGGCAGGTAAGCCTGAGAGAAGAAAGGCATACCCAAAACATGGTCCCAGTGTGTATGGGAAATAAACATATGCATGTCTAGTGGCCGTTCTTCATTTAGCTTTCTCCCAAGAGGCACAACACCCGTTCCACAATCTAATATGATTAAGAGGTCGTCCATTCGAACTTCGATACAAGGGGTTGCGATTCCATATTCACTAATATTTCGATTTGCGCCAGGACAAGATCCAACAACGCCCCAAAGTGTTACATTCATGTCTCCCACTATGCTTCCCCCTTTTCTTCCAACTCATAGGCCTTCTCTTTAACGAAAATTTCTACAAGGTCTGGATCAAGATGATACCTGTCTGCCTCTTCCTGTATAATATCTAAGGTTTTAGGGATTGGAATGGCAGGTTTATAAGGCCTGTCTTTAGCAGTGAGTGCGTCAAATATATCCGCCACTGCTAAAATGCGTGCCTGTACAGGCATTTCATCTGCTGTTAAGCCTTTAGGATACCCTTCTCCATTCATTTTTTCATGATGTGAAGCTGATATTATAGGAACATTACTTAACTCACTTGTCCACTTAATGCCAGACAATATTTCAAAAGAGAATCTGGCGTGGGACTGGATCATTGCTCTTTCTTCCGCTGTAAGAGTACCTTTTCTTATACTTAGAGATTCCAGTTCATGTGGGGTAAGTAAAACCACAGTTTCAGTTATAGTTTCCCCTTCAAGGTTCTTCTTTTGTAGTTCAAAATCTAGACCACCCATAAACTCCAGTTTTAGTAGTTCATCATCGGGAAGGTATCCCTTTTGGTTAATGTCACTGATGAATGCCCAGTATCCTTCAATATTTTCAAGTATAAGTGCCTCATTATCTATTAAGTTACCTTCCTTTGACTTAATAATTAAGTGATTTTTAATCCATTGATACTTATAAAATAAGGCCTGCATTTCAGAATCTAGCAGTTTATTTTGTTTCATTAAAACAAACTCTCGAACGCCAATCTTTCCTACGTCATGAAGGAGCCCTGCATAATACATCTCTTTAAACTCTTCCTGAGAAAAATGAAGATCTGCATAAGGTCCATAGCCGACTTCATCTACTTTATGTGCTAAATTTAATGCATACTCAGTTACCCGTTTTGAATGACCTGCTGTAATGGGGTCTCGCTGGTCGAGCGCAGTTACCAAAGACACAGTGAAGGATTCTAACAACTCTTCGATTTCGTCAAACAACTGACTGCGTTCAATTAGAATTGCCGCTTGGGCAGCTAAACTCTCAATAATTTCAGCTTCACGATCCAGAAACGGAACAATCTGTTCAGGTATACTTTCAGGTTCACCCAGAATCAAGTCTGGATCTCGTTTTTTATTGATGAGCTGAAGCACACCAATAACATCCCCGCTATAATTTTTCATAGGGATGACAAGCATGTTACAGGTCTTATAGTTTATAGATTTATCAAAACTGCCATCGTGTTTTATACCAATTTTTTCAACGGTCTCATCCATGCTTTTCAAGTTGTAGATGACACCATTAAAAGCACATGCTCCAGCAATGGAGTTTGTGTTGAGCGGCATGGTAAAAGACTTAAAAGGAAAACTTTTAGACTTGTTTTGAGTGTGTCTAAAGCGAATACAGTCTTCTCCGTCACAGTCTTCTTTGAAATACAAACTGCCAGCATCACAGCCCGTAATATTCATACATTCAATTAAAATCTTCTCTAAAAGTTTATCTACATCTTTTTCTGCTGAAAGTTCAATCCCAATCTGAGTTAGATGCTCAACAATGGCATCTAAAAACTCTACTTGAATTTCCCCATTTGTGTTCATTTTATTCATCATATAATCATTCCCGCTCTCAAGAGGATCAGTAAGTAACCTTAGGTAGATGTCCTGGTTTTTACAAACTATCACGTATTTAATCCCTACCCATTTTTAGTGGTCAATCCCAAAAAGGCTTAAGCATTTTATTTAGAAACTTGAATTCCAGACAAAAGACTCTTAACACCCGTATCTGTTTTAAAACTCTTGTGCAATAACAAAAGACATCGTATATCCACACGATGTCTTTTAGTAACTTATTAAAAAAAATTCTATTTCCTGAACTTACATTAATTTAGCTCATTAAGACCTGTCTTGAATCAAAGTCCCTGTCTTCCCCGCTATCCCCTCTTTAGCTTTTTCAAGAGATGTGATAAGTGCTTTTCTACCCGATTTTGACCCTGCAAACTGCATTGCTGCTTTAACTTTAGGTAACATAGACCCTGGGGCAAAATGACCTTCATCAATTAGACGACTTGCTGTTGACAGGTCTAGTTCACTTAACCAAGACTCATTGTCTTTACCAAAGTTAATGGCTACTTTTTCAACGGCTGTGAGAATAATTAAATAATCTGCATCTAATATCTCAGCCACTTTTGCTGAAGCAAAATCCTTATCGATGACTGCTGGAACCCCAATAAGTCCCATGCCCTCTTGAACAACCGGGATGCCCCCGCCACCAACAGTAATAACCACATGACCAGCATTAACCAAGGTACTCACCGTTTCCTTTTCAGCCACATCTACAGGAATTGGACTCGGAACCACACGTCTCCATCCACGGCCTGCGTCCTCAATCATTTTATAACCTTTATCTTGCGTGAGTTTTTCAGCTTCTTCTTTATTATAAAATGACCCAATCGGCTTTGATGGATTCGTAAATGCTGGGTCATCTTTATCCACAATAACTTGTGTTACTACCGTTGCTACAGGCGTCTTCATATTACGCGTAAGCAATTCTTCACGTATAGCGTTTTGCAGGTGAAAACCTATATACCCTTGGCTCATTGCCCCACACTCAGGAAATGGCATTTCGGGTGTCCCGGCGTCTTCATGACCACTGGCAGTTTCCATTGCCAAGTTGATCATTCCTACTTGTGGACCATTGCCATGGGCCAACACAACCTCATGCCCCTCTTGAATTAAATCTACAATGGGTTTAGCTGTATTTTTAACAAGTCCAAGTTGCTCCATAGGTGTTTTGCCAAGTGCATTTCCACCTAAAGCCACTACAATCTTTTGTTTCATAGTATTACTCCTTTCAGAAGTTGGTCACACAATAGCACGTGAGGATTTCTCAATTGGATGTAACGAAGAGTTACGGTAATCTAGGTGCTTATAGTAAGTGCTGAGAATCTTTCAAATCGAGGCACAGCAATTCTAGAATACCGGAGCGTGCTCAAGACACGTGAGGATTTCTATAATTGATGTAACGCAGAGATGGGCGAACTTTCTTTATTTATATAAGTGCCTAAATTTTCGTAAATTGAGGCGCAGCTGATTGTGAACACCGGAGCGTGCTTAAGGCACGTGAGGATTTCTCAATTGGATGTAACGAAGAGTTACGGTAATCTAGGTGCTTAGCTTACAATTTGCCAGCGGTTGCACACATAACAGCCTTAATAGTATGCATTCTATTTTCAGCTTCATCAAAGACGACGGAGTGTTTACTTCTGAACACTTCGTCGGACACTTCCATGGAACTTAGTCCAAACTTCTCTTTTATCTCTTGACCAATCACTGTTTTTTCATCATGGAATGCTGGTAGACAGTGCATAAAAATCACATCATTATTTTCTGTTTTCTTGACCATATCCATATTAACTTGGTAAGGCGTTAACAGTTCAATACGTTCTGCAAACTGGTCTTCTTCCCCCATGGAAACCCATACGTCTGTGTAGAGAACATCGGCATTTTCAACGTCGTCCACATTTTCTGTAAGCTCTATAATTGCGCCCGTTTTTTCAGCTTCTTTACGCATTTCTTTAACTAAGTCATCTGAAGGCCAAAGGTCTTTAGGTGCTAAGGCAACAAAGTGCATCCCCATTTTTGCTGCGCCGATCATGAGTGAGTTGCCCATGTTGTTTCTTGCATCACCTACGTAGACAAATTTCACTTGATTGAGTGGCTTATTAACATGTTCCATAACGGTTAAAAAATCAGCTAATATTTGTGTTGGATGGTACATGTCTGTGAGTCCATTCCAAACTGGAACACCTGCGTGAGCCGCTAGGTCTTCTACTGTTTCTTGTTTAAATCCACGAAACTCAATACCGTCATAATAACGACCAAGTACCTTTGCTGTATCTTCAATGGATTCTTTTTTACCCATTTGGCTGTTGGATAGAAAAGTCACTTGTGCCCCTTCATCAAAGGCCGCAACTTCAAAGGCACAACGGGTTCTTGTTGACGTTTTTTCAAACAAGAGAACGATATTTTTACCGGATAATAGGTCCCCTTTAATTCCTGCACGTTTTTTTGCTTTTAGGTCGGCAGACAAGTTTAATAAGTATTGTATTTCCTGTGGTGTGTAATCCTTCAATGTAATTAAGTGTCTACCTCTCATGTTTACTGGCATAATGAGCCTCCTTAGATTTTATATAAGCTACTTCTTCAATATTGAAGAAATTCTAAAGTCACAATTATCTTCATATATAAATGGGTCTTCATTTCCAAATATTTTTGGGGAAAGGAGAAAGCCATACCAAGCGTTACGCTTTGATATGACTCTCTCTTCATGTTCATGAAGCAACCCAATGGGTGCATCAAATCTTTTCTTTTTTAGATCTTGATAGACCTATGATGCTTTTGCTGATTTATCCTCAACTACAGCCTCTTCTTCAACTTCTTGTCCGACAAATCGCACCACTGCGTAACACGCAGCGAGACCAATAATAAGTGAAATAGCTGGGTTGATACCAATGAGTGCTGCAGGGAGATACCCTACAGTAACTGCAATTGCAGCAACAGTTAAAGCATATGGAATCTGAGTTTTAACATGATCAATATGATCCGAGGCCGATGCCATGGATGACATGATGGTCGTATCAGATATTGGTGAACAGTGGTCCCCGAAGACTGCGCCTGTAAATACTGCACCAATTGTGGCATTTAATAAAATGCCTGTGTCTCCACCACTTAACTGGTATACCAGTGGAACTGCTATCGGCATTAGGATAGCTGTTGTGCCCCACGATGTACCTGTTGCAAATGCAATGAAACAACCCAATAAAAATACAGCTAGAGGTAAGATCGATGCTGATATTTTTCCGTCTAAAATACCCACTAAGTACTTAGCTGTTCCAAGATCTTTACAAATACCGCCAATGCCCCAAGCCAGTACAAGTACCATCAGAGCGATCATTAGTGATTTTGCACCATCTACCCAAGCATCCATTGCTTCTCTGAAAGTCAAAATCTTTTGACCTAATACGAGTGCAAAGGCAACAACTGAACCTGTATAAGATGCCCACATCATTGCAACCGCTGCATTAGCAGAACCAATAACTTGACGTAGTACAGGACCAGCAAATGGTGTAGCTTTCACAGCTTGGATGAGTGCTTCGTCCCCACCTGACATAACTGCAGAACGCCCATTAATATATAGACCTGCAATAACCATAACAATAACCGTTAAAACCGGAATAATAGCATTCATTGCACGTAGTGGAATACCCTCTGGGATTTCCATTTCTGTGAGTTCTTTAGATGCAAGTGGCGTGGAGCCGTCAGCAACCAATTTACCTTCACGGCGCGCACGTCTTTCAGCTTTAAGCATTGGACCATAATCTCTTCCTGTGAAAGATATCATGAGTACAAAACCTAACATAAGCAAACTGTAAAATCTAAATGGTATAGATTGAAGAAATACACCATAAGCATTTGCTTCTACACCAATCATTTCAAATGCATCTTTTAATAATCCGAGTTCATAAGCAATCCATGTTGAAACAAAAGCCATTGATGCAACTGGAGCTGCTGTTGCATCCGTTAAAAATGATAACTTTTCACGTGAGATGCGCTTTTCATCTGTAAGCGGTCTCATTGTTGTGCCTACCAGCAGTGTATTTGAGTAATCATCAAAGAATATTGCCAGCCCCATAGCCCAAGTTGCAACCATGGCACTTTTTGCACTTTTTACCTTACTCCCCAAGTACTCAGCAATTGCTTTTGCACCACCTGATTTAGCAACCAAACCAATCATACCGCCAAGGCCTATATCAAAGATAATAATACCTGCATTCCATTCTGAAGCGAGTGAGCCTGCGATGTTCTTAGTAACTGCATTAGCAAATCCTACAAATATGTTCCCCTCCGCAATAATCGTGGCACCCACAATAATTGCTGCAAATAGTGATGGGATAACTTGTTTCGTCCTAAACGCGAGGACGATTGCCACAACCGGTGGCAGTAATGACCAAATACCAAAATGTTCAACCATAATAAATAAATCCCCCTTCCTTAAACTTATTATGGAAGGGGGATTCAGTAAGCCTCAATGTGCTTCATTATGCTTCGTATTATTTTGAATTTTTAGATTTTTTCTAAAACTCATCTTCTAATTGGCTTTCAACAATTAAAGCTTCTATAAACTTGTACACATTCACACGTCCACCTTGTTTGCGCACGCCGCGTATGTAATCCATCTCTGCTTTAACCTCTTCGAAGTCGAAAAACGCGCCTGAATACTGTACAAAAACATCATTCAAATAATCTTCTATTCCTAATGTGGCAAAGTTTCTGAGACCATTTTGTAGGGAACGTCTCATACGTTGTTTCATAATTTTCGGTTTCTGTCCCAGTGCCTCACACACCTTATTTAAATGATTAGATACGCCATGTTCTATCCCTTTATCAAGGAGGGCTGTAGAACTGTTTAAAATGTCGCTAGCCCCTTTTTCACCTAAAATTCCAAAACGACTTAGGACACGTTTCATGTTTTCTTCTCGTTTTGACCGATCCATTTTAGATGTAACTGGGTTTGAAACATCTATGGCTGAAGTTTGTTTTAAGAGCCCATTAATCTGGGCTAAGGCACGTTTCATCTCAATTTTCTCTACTATAGACATTAAAACTCGCCTTACTTCTATAATATTTATGGGTTTCTGAATAAAGAACTCTATACCAGCCTCGTAAGACTCACCAATCATATCTTTGTCTGAAACCTGAGATATAATAACACATGCAGTTTCAGGAAGTTCAGCATGTACTTGACGCACCAATGCAGCACCATCCATCCCAGGCATTAAATAGTCTACAAGTAAAATGTCTGGTCGAAACGCCCTTAGTTCATGTAGTGCTTTTTGAGGGTCAACGTTGCTGCCTAAAACATGTCCTATATTTTCTTTATGTATAACATTTTCCAAGATTTTTAGAATATTTGGATCGTCGTCAACTAAATAAAACCGCATCACTCCACCTCCAATGCTCTAACAGGAATCAAAATGGAAAACTCAGTTCCGACACCTTCTTCTGTTTCAACATCAAGTGAACCCGAAAAGGTTTCTTCAACAAGGGATTTTACCATTGTAAGTCCAATCCCACGACAAATATCTCCTGTCTGTTCATTAAACTTAGTTGAAAATCCTGGATTAAAAATATATGAAGCTATATCCCCATCCATGCCCGGACCATTGTCTGCCACAGTAAACCGCACCGAATCCGCCTCATCTTGAACTTTTACCTCAATCAAACCTTCTCCAAGCTCTGAACAGGCCTCCATGGCATTGTTCACTAAATTTCTAAGCACAGACATTAAGTAATAATGTTTGGTGACATTTACATTTGAGGAAACTCTACATTTCAATCGAATTTTTGATTGGTTACTTTCGATGACTTCTAAGGTATTTTCTTCAAGAATACCAATAAGGTCCTTAATTTTTATAATGCTAAGGGGGAGTTTTTCACTAAACCCTTGCTCCAGCCCCTGAATTACACGTATGTAGTCTTTCTTAATTTCATGAACATCTTTGGTGATGTCCAGTAGTTCCCGTTTAAGCTCGTCTGACACATCTTCCGAACTGGCCAGTTTATATGTCTTATAGGACTTTTTCATGATGTTTTCAATATACATCATATTCTTTTGCATGAAATAGGCTTCTGATTTAAAGGCAGATGTGAGCATCATTAATTTTCTATATCTGAGCTCATGTTCTTCGCGCACCAAAAATGACTTGTACCACCTCAGGTAAATAATAATTCCAAAGACAACTAACAACCTACCAAAAGCAATAAAGACAAGTCCGCGCAGAATGGTTCCATCCATTCCAGTTACACGGGTACGTACACTCATTTCCATTAGGTTAGAAACAAAATCGCTTAAAAAAACTGCAATTAAGAACTGGGTTGTATTGGATTCTTTTCGCCCCCAATAAACCAAGTAAAAAACAATACCATAGGTCACATAAAATATAATGTCTGGATAAACAAGTCCAATGACAAACTTGGGATCCCCTGACTGAAGGATCATAAGCATGGCTCGAATAAAGGGACTTACAATAGCAGTCAGACAACCAATCCAAATGGGGTTTAAATCCTGATTTTTAAACAGTAAAACAGGCAGTATGATGATAGATAGGGTTATAATAAATCCTTCAACAAATAAATTAAGGGAAAACTGAGCTCCTATAGATATAGCAAGTGCAACAAGCATCATTTTAAAGAATCTATTTAACATCTTATGCTCCCCCATGACCTTGATTACTTTCTCTGATTTAAGCCGTACCACCGAATGGCTACCGATAGTTCTTGATCTATATATGCCTTTTCTACAATATCCTCTAACAACCCTTTAATTCTGTCCATTCTGTACCTAATGGTATTCCCATGCTGATACAAAAGCTCTGCCGTTTTTTTAATATCACACCCATTTTCAATATAAATTTGGGCCGTCTTCATTAAGTCTGCTCCATTTTTCTCATCATACTCAATTATAGGTTGAACAATTTTTTTACAATACTCTATCAACCATCGGTTTCCTTCAAGAGGTAGTAATGCTTTATATAGTCCTAATTCGTCGAATTTAATTAGACTTGTTCTATTTTTAAACTTCGAATATTGAAGGGCAAAATCAGATTCAATATAAGCAAGGTTAACTGAATCAATGGTATGAATATTACTAATTCCCCCACTATATCTTTGAGCTACAATACCAATAGACTCTAGCAAACTTAAGTGTGTTGATTCACTAACTTCTTTAGTATCAAAGCTTGTAAATAAAGTCACAAGACCCTCTTCAATGTAACATTTATGGTGGATGCCTAATATTTTATTAGCATGATAAGCTGAAACTCGAGAAGGAACTCCTGATAATTCTACTTTAATAACACTTATCCAAGCCCTAAAATCAGGGTTAAGTTTGTAGGCGATTTTTTGTGTTTCTTCTATTGATAAAGATTCATTAAGTAAAGTATGGACCAATGCCATTTGACCGCTTAAGGCAGTGGAGGTTTTTATATACTCAACAAGTTCCGTAATAATATCCTCGTAATATACATCTTCGTACAAAAACACTGGGTAATTATGTGTGCGCGCCAGTCTTATAACTGCATCAGGAACTTCATCTATATATAGGGTTTTTATTGCAAGACCAGCGGTCTTTGCATTTATAAGTCTATTTACTACATCTTCTAGTTGGCTTAAGTCATCTTTTATAAGGAGTAAATTGGTTAAAACAAACTCTCCTTCTATAAAACTATTATCTATGACTTCACCAATTTCATGATCTAAAATACCAACCTTCGTTATAGTTCGGTTTAAACCTTCTCTGCCACAGATGAGTTGAAAGTCTTTCATTATATTAAGATTTAATACTTCGCTTAGTAAAACAGACATGTTTTCCTCCGTTATTCGTTTCATCAATTATAATAAATTCACACCGAATTATCTATCCACATATTTATTGACAAAGCCTGTAACACTTCAAATTTTACGAAGATTTATTTTAAGGATATGTAAAATTCAACTCAATTCCATAACACCTTTCATCACTTATACCACACGGTATTTTTACTGAGTAGTACAGTCTAACTCAACTGTTTTCAACAGATACACCATATCCAAAGCATCATTTTATTATAAAATGTTACAATAATTTAATATTTAAATAAAAATGCATATATTCTGTAACAATTTCAACCTGTGATTTTAAAAACCCACAGTATTTTCACTGTTTTTCTAAGAAAATTAGAAAATTAGACGAACATTTATACATAATTTTGAGGTAAATCCCTTCCTAGATCATTCCCACATACTTACTTTTTTAAGTAAATATTGATTCAAATATTCAAGCGATGTGTAATCAATCACCCTAACAAACGGTAGGTTGATCACGTGTTTTTGGCGAAAACCCTTGGTTTCATTGCCTTTAGCCTAATTTCCTAGTTTTTCATCCAAATCATATTTTAGTCACAGTTTTGTATTTTTATGCACATCCCTTGCTTGACCGAATTGTCTGAATTATGTATCATCACTTTAAAGCAAGTAAGCTATTATTCGTCTTCCCACCTGCTTTTGTCAGATGTATCAAGGGGGTTGTTGGGACAAGACGAGCACACTTTATACTTTGCGAGTTCCATATGTTTTCTATTATAGTACTTTCTTCTATTACAGATTATATATGTTCTTGCTGACAACTTCATATTTATAAATACATAAAAGTTGATCATGTGTAAAGCATTACAGCGATAGTGACGCAAGTGTGCGTTATTATAAATAATCCCGAATAACCGGGATAACCTTTGGAGGGGGAAAAACATGAAAAAACTATTATCACTTCTTATGATCCTCGTAATGGTAATCGGTATGGTAGGCTGTTCTCAACCAGCTCCTGCTGAAACTGGATCAGAAGCTCCAGCGGAAACTGCTGCTGCTTCAAACTTCAAGATTGGTATCATGACTGGTACTGTATCTCAGAACGAAGAAGAATACCGTGCTGCTGAAAATGTTCAAGCCAAGTATGGTGCTGACCGCGTTCTTATCATGACGTACCCAGATAAGTTTATGGATGAGCAAGAAACTACAATTGCAAACCTAGTTTCTATGGCTTCTGATCCTGAAGTAAAAGCACTTATCATTGTACAAGCGGTTCCTGGTACTTCTGCAGCAATCGAAAAAGTTAAAGAACTTCGTGACGATCTACTAATCATCGCTGGTACTCCTGGTGAAGATCCAAAGATGATCGCTGACAAGGCTGACGTTGTCCTAGCAATGGACGAACTAGGTATGGGCGCTACTATTCCTGAGCAAGCAAAAGCTCAAGGTGCAGAAGTGTTTGTACACTACTCATTCCCACGTCACATGTCATACGCGCTTCTTGCAGCTCGTCGTGACCTTATGAAAGACAAGTGTGAAGAAATCGGTCTTCAATTCGTAGACGCTACTGCTCCAGATCCAACTGGCGATGCTGGTGTATCAGGTGCTCAGCAGTTTATCCTTGAAGATGTTCCAAGAATGGTTGAAAAATATGGAAAGAATACTGCATTCTTCTCAACTAACTGTTCTATGCAAGTTCCACTGATCTCTGCTGCTCTTGATGAAGGCGGAATCTACCCACAACCATGTTGTCCTTCTCCATACCACGGCTTCCCATCAGCTCTAGGTATCGAGATTCCTGAAGAAAAGAAGGGTGACATTGATTTTGCTGTAGAGCAAATCAAAGCTGAAATCGCTGCTAAGGGCGGTACAGGTCGTTTCTCTACATGGCCAGTTCCTGTAGCTATGATGTTCGTTGAAGCTTCTGCTGATTATGCATTTGCATGGGGCGAAGGCGAATTCGATAACAAGCTTAATGTTGTAGAACTACAGAAGTACTTTGATGCTTACGCTAAACTACCTGTTACTCTAACAGCTCTAGACGAAAATGGTGAGCACTACGACAATTACCTAATGACTATGATGGACTTCCTAAACTTCTAGGATTTCAATTACTTAAACGCTTGTATAGCTTCCTTTAGATTTAATCGTTAGGATGCAAGCTTTACAAGTCGCTCACTTAACAAAATCCGTAAGGTTGCCCACTCAAGGGCAGCCTTACATTTTGGACAAGTCTTCAATAAAAATTGTAAGTTGAACGTTTTTTTATCATCAATATGGCAATCTTAGACCTGAACGACTCGAAATCATCATTATCTTATTCTCTAAGATAGAAATTGCGATGTTAAAGACTTTAATCATGTGTGGAGAAAATATGAAAAGGTGGTGTTTCCCGATGGCAGAATACACTCTGCAAATGAACAATATCGTTAAGGAATACTACGGGAATCGCGTTCTTAAAGGTGTTAGCCTAAAGGTTAAACCAGGTGAAATTCATGCCCTTCTTGGGGAAAACGGTGCTGGTAAGTCAACACTGATGAATATATTATTTGGTATGCCTGTCATCCATAGTACTGGTGGCTTTGAAGGTGAAGTACTTATTAATGATAAACCGGTACTCGTTAAGTCTCCAAAAGAGGCGATGGAGCAAGGTATAGGCATGGTTCATCAGGAATTTATGCTTGTCCCTGGTTTTACACTAACTGAGAACATTAAGTTAAACCGTGAAATAACAAAACCCAACCTAGTGAGCACAGTTTTTAGAAACAAAAACCTAGAAACTCTAGACAAAGCTCAAATGGATAAAGACGCAAGAACTGCCTTAGACAAACTGGGCATGAACATAGATGAATGGGTGAAAGTACAGGGACTACCTGTTGGTCACATGCAATTCATCGAAATCGCACGAGAAATTGACAAACTGGGCATTAAGCTTCTCGTGTTCGATGAGCCAACGGCTGTATTAACTGAATCTGAAGCTGGTAACTTAATTGAAGCAATGCAGAAGTTAGCTGCTACTGGGATTTCAATCCTCTTTATTACCCATAGACTAGACGAAGTTATGCAAGCTGCTCAAAACATTACAATCTTACGAGATGGTGAACTTGTTGCCACAAGACCTGTTGAAGAAACTAATGTTCTTGAATTAGCTGAATTAATGGTTGGTCGAAAAGTTGAAGTTACACAAAAAGAAGAGTCCAATGAAGACTCTATCCTTAATAAAACGGTACTTTCAATTAAAAATCTGCACGTTGCAATGCCTGGTGAAGAAGTTAAAGGTATTGACTTAGAAATTCATCAAGGGGAAATCCTTGGTATTGGTGGTCTAGCGGGTCAAGGTAAAATCGGTATTGCCAATGGTATTTGCGGTATGTATCCTTCTAGCGGAGATGTTAAGTTAAACGGTTCTCCGATGAAGTTAAACGATACACGCTACGCACTTCAAAACGGTATGTCTTTTGTATCTGAAGACCGTCGTGGTGTTGGTCTACTCCTAGATTCGTCTATAGAAGACAATATTGTTGTTACAACTATGCAAATCAAAGGTGGTTTCCTTAAGAAATTTGGACCTTTTACACAAGCAGACTTCCCGCATATCCGAGAACATGCTCTCAAAATGATCGAAGACCTTGATATCAGATGTACAGGTCCAACTCAACCAACACGCCGATTATCAGGGGGTAACCAACAAAAGGTTTGTGTTGCAAGAGCCCTTACACTAGAACCCGACGTGTTATTCGTATCAGAACCAACACGTGGTATTGATATTGGTGCCAAGAAACTGGTACTGGATCTACTCGTGAAGTTAAACAAAGAACTTGGAATGACTGTTATAATTACCTCTTCTGAGCTTGCAGAACTACGTGCAGTCTGCGATAGAATTGCTATTGTTACAGAAGGAAAAATTGAAGGCATCCTGAAGCCAGACGCACACGACCGCGATTTCGGTCTAATGATGGCTGGCGAATATCATAAAGTTATGAAGAAAAGTGGGGAGGCGATCTCATGAATGAAGCAATAAGAGACTTCACCAAAAAGGTTGGGATACCTCGTTTAATTATCTCCCTATTCTTTATCTTCCTATGTTTCTCATCGATTTCATTAGGTCTGCCATTTGCATCTCTTTCGTCTGATACACTTAGACGTTTTGGTATGAATGGTATTCTGGTACTTGCAATGATTCCATCTATCCAATCTGGTTTAGGTCCAAACTTTGGTCTACCTCTTGGAATCATCTGTGGTATTTTAGGCAGTGTATTAGCCATTGAACTTGGTTTGGTTGGTGCTGCAGGGTTCTGGGGTGCGATTATCATTGCTATGCCATTTGCAATTGGTATTGGTATCGCTTACGGAATCATGTTAAATAAGATTAAAGGCTCTGAAATGCTTGTAGCAACTTACACTGGTTTCTCCATTGTATCGTTTATGAGTATTGTCTGGATTCTTATTCCTCTAAAACACCCTGAAATGGTTTGGCCAATCGGTCGTGGCCTACGTGTTACGATTGCACTGGACTCAACCTTTGGAAACATTTTAAATGACTTCCTACGAATTGACATTGGTAAGTTTAGTATTCCAACGGGTCTTCTGTTATTCTTCTTTGCTATGTGTGCTCTCATCTGGATCTTTAACAGATCGAGAATGGGTATTGCAATGAAGGCCTCTGGTGACAATCCTAAATTTGCTATTGCATCGGGCATTGATGTTGACTTCTACCGTATTATTGGTTCTGTAATGTCAACTACGCTTGCTTCTGTTGGTATTATTGTTTATGCACAGTCTTACGGCTTTGTTCAATTATACCAAGCACCTCTTATGATGGCTTTCCCTGCTGTTGCAGCGGTTCTAATTGGTGGCGCATCTGCAAGAAAAGCAAAAATTTCACACGTTATTATTGGTACATTCCTGTTCCAGGGTCTTCTAACAGTTGCTCTACCCGTTGCCAATGAAGCAATTAAAGTTGGTAACCTGTCAGAAGTACTTCGTATGATTGTACAGAATGGTATCATCCTATATGCATTAACTAAAGTTGGAGGTGAGTCATAATGTCTGAAATCACAAATGTATCTCCAGCTACGGAAGCTCCATTTTCTCAAAGATTAAAGAGCTTTATGATCAACTACAGTGTTACGATCCTATTCGTAATTATTGGTGTATTTGGCGCTTGGATTTCAGGGCTGCCTGTATTCTTCTTAGTAAACGAACTCCTAACAAGAATCACACGTAACTCTTTCTTAGTTCTCTCCCTGCTGATTCCAGTTCTTGCTGGTATGGGACTTAACTTCAGTATTACAATTGGCGCCATGGCAGGTCAAATTGCAATCGTTCTGGTAACACACTGGGGCATTGGTGGCTTCCCAGGATTCATGCTTGCCGTTGCAATAGCTGCACCTTTTGCCATATTCTTTGGTATATTAACAGGTCGTCTACTTAATAAAACACGCGGACAAGAAATGATCGCTTCAATGATAACCGGCTTCTTTGCCAATGGTATATATCAATTCATATTCTTATTCGCCCTCGGAACCCTCATCCCATTCAAAGATGAAAAGATGATGATGTCCGGTGGTGTTGGTATCCGTAATACTGTCGATCTTTCTGGAGATACTGGAATAAAATATGCTCTTGATGGACTTGTAAAATGGCCATTCTTCTATGTGTTGGCTGCGGGTTGTGCTCTAGGTATAATCTTCTTTGTTCAAAAGCTGTATTTAAACAAGACAATCCATTTAACAGATGGTGACAGACGTAAGGGAATCTTTAACATGATTCTTTGCGGTCTTGGTGTGGCAGTAAGTATTTGGATTATGTTTAGCCCTACTCTACCAATGCAAGTGGCTATGATGAAGAATCTAAAACTTCCTGTTATTACATCCTTAGCTATCATTGGTCTTTGCATATTTAATGTCATCATAGTTAGAACCAAGTTAGGTCAGGACTTTAGAACCGTTGGCCAAGACCAGCACATTGCACAAGTTGCTGGTATCCATGTTGATAAGGTACGTATTATAGCGATCACAATTTCTATGGTACTGGCTTCATGGGGTCAGATTATCTTCTTACAAAATATGAGTGTACTTAACACATATGGTAGCCACGTTCAAATCGGTATGTTCTCCGTTGCAGCCCTTCTAATTGGTGGTGCATCAGTATCAAGAGCAACCGTAGGACAAGCAATACTGGGTGTTATCTTATTCCATACACTCTTCATTGTATCCCCTAAAGCTGGACAGGTTATGTTCGGAGATGCACAAATTGGTGAGTTCTTCCGTGCCTTCGTTGCATACGGTGTAATCGGCGTTTCCCTTGGTCTTCATGCTGTGAGAAAAGTTCACGCAGCCAAGAAGGAATAATGTGCGTATTATCGTATAACCCTCCTTCTCCAACCTTATAGGTTTATACATTAATTTGGGACGACTCATAGAGTCGTCCCATTTTGTTGTTATTCTATTAAGGTTTTGCCTATTTATAAGTTGTAAAAGTAGACATTTGGCGTATTCAAACACCGTTTGACTTTTTGTTTTTTTCATCATATACTAAAGGCATTCAAACGCCGTTTGAAAACAGGAGGTTACATGAATACACACGACAAAATTCTTAAAGCAACGATAAATTGTATTAAAGACTCTGGTATCGATGCTTTTTCCGGCAGAAAAATTTGTACGGACTTAGGCATCAATGTCAGCTCCATTAAATATCATTTTGGTTCAAAGGAAAAATTACTTGAACAAGCAATCATTGATCTTAGTAAAATGTACTTACAATTCGCTTCTGAAATTTTTACATCCGATATGGCAATTAAAGAAAAACTGATTTCTTATTACTTAAAACTCCAAGAGGTTATCGAAGAAAAACCATTTATCGCACGTCATATACTCAGTGCTAAAAATGAACTCCAGGTTGAAAGTCACTCAGACTTTGCTGTTACGATACTTGATGAACTTCATAAAAACGATATTCATATCGGTGAATACACCTTACGTATAAAAAGCCTGCAAGTTATCTCTGCTCTCGCATATCCCGCAGAGTTGGGTCTTTTTTCGAACTTCACAAAAAGACAGAAGAGAGATTATGTCAAAGGGCTTGTACAGGACTTACTTTTGAAAGGATAATTATATGAAAGAGCTTGAATTACTATTTGGCGTTTTTATAACACTTATTGGTCTTTCTCATTTTCTCTTACCCCGTGAATGGGCCTTACTTTTTAACGATTTAGAAGGCAAAGCTTATGCTGCTCCTTTGATAGGTGTAATCACACTCATTTCTGGTATTCCCATTGTCCTATTTCACAATGTGTGGGCTTTTGACTTCAGAGTGTTCACCACACTCCTAGGCTGGGCCTGGACCATTAAGAGCCTCAAATATATGACCATAAAAAACAGCTATAAATACACTTATCGACCCAGTAAGTCCGAAAAGGAATTTATAGCTGTAGGTATATTTATGATTTTCTATGGCGTCTTAATGGCAGTACCTTATTTCACAAGTTAATCTACTTTTATTGAAGACATCATTGCGTACTGCTTTGGTGTCTTTCCATATCTTTGTTTGAATAAACGGATGAAGTAAGAAACATTTTCATATCCGAGTTCATAACACACTTCTGTGACGTTTTTCGTTTTTAACATTTCCTCAGCCCTGTTGAGTTTAAAATTACGGACATACTCATTAGGAGAAAATCCCGTTACGTTTTTAAACTGCCTAGAGAAATTAGATTCTGACATATTCACAAGCCAAGAAAGTTCTTTAACCGTTATTGGCTTGTTTAAATTCTCGCGAATATAAGCAATGGCAATAGCGATGGGATGATTTTTCTCTCCGTGTAAAATATGATGTGTGCCTTTCATTTTTAGAAGTTCATAAACCAACTTTTGTGCCGTAAGATCTATAAGAAAAGATTTATTTTTGTCCTCACTCATGTAAGTTGCAACAATCTTATCAATATCGAACTTGAGTGCACCCTGGTTTGACCCTAAAAACATATTGTCATAAAAACTAGAGTTTGTTAAATCAGTGTCAAAGTCTAAACTGACCTGTTCTGCAACCGATTCCACCAATTTATTGTTCATTTCAAGCACAAGTGCTTTTGTGTTGCTGTTCATATGCATGTCAACGTGAGAATGTGATGGTAAGAGTACAAACTGGTCTTTGGTATAAGTAAACTCCGAGCCATCGTTGATTTTCACTTGTTTCTCACCATCTAATATTGTACACAATCTGACGTATTCATAGGATTTATAAGTGTCTGTAAACTGATCTGGCAAATCATAATATAACAATCTAAGATGATTTGTTTCAAACCCATCCATCACTTCTAGATTCCTGCTAAAATTCTGTATCATGGCTTCACCTCCATTTCTTAAATTTACATTTGTTAGACTTTTTTATAAATCAAAATAGTCCTATTTTGATTTATGTGCAAAAATCCAACAATCGTTTTCCAGGTTAGAAACTTCGTATTCCGTTCATTTTGCTTGCTTAGAACCTCTTACAACATAATATCAAAAAAATAGCTCAAATTTTAACACGAATCATATATGGGCTACTTTTTGGATAGATTTGTTAGTTTTCCCCTGGGAAGTTTATTATATTTATTTGTGAATAGTTTGTCAAAATATTAGGAGGTTATTATGAGTACAATGATGTTTTTTATGCCATCGGTTAATCTGATGGGTCCTGGTTCACTTAAAGATGCAGGTTCACAAATAGAGGCCCTTGGATTTAAAAAGGCCCTTATCGTTACAGATAAAGTCCTAAATGAAATTGGATTAGTGAACAAACTTACAGATGTTCTTGAATCTAAAGGTGTTGGCTATGTTGTTTATGACGGAACACAACCCAATCCAACAGTAACAAATGTACATTCTGGTCTAGATTTACTTCAAAAGAATAACTGTGACTTTGTTATTTCATTTGGTGGTGGTTCACCTCACGACTGCGCTAAAGGGATTGCCCTTGTTGCAGCCAACGGTGGAAGCATTAAAGACTACGAAGGGGTTGACCAGTCTGCAAAACCTCAAATGCCTCTGGTTGCTATTAACACAACTGCGGGTACAGCCAGTGAAATGACACGTTTTTGCATCATTACAGATGAAGAACGACACATTAAAATGGCAATCGTTGATAAAAACACAACTCCAATCATCTCTGTAAATGATCCAATTCTAATGTTAGATAAACCAGCAGGTCTTACAGCTGCTACAGGCATGGATGCACTGACGCACGCTGTTGAAGCATATGTGTCAACAATTGCAACTCCAGTTACAGATGCATGTGCCCTGCAAGCCATTACACTTGTTTCAGACCACTTACGTGGTGCTGTTGAAAACGGTAAAGACGAGTACAAACGTGACCGTATGGCCTACGCTCAGTTCTTAGCAGGTATGGCTTTTAATAATGCTAGCCTTGGTTACGTCCATGCAATGGCACACCAGTTGGGTGGATTCTACGACCTGCCACACGGTGTTTGTAATGCTGTACTGCTTCCACACGTACAAGAATACAATGCCCAAGTTGCTCCTAGTCGCCTAAAGGACGTTGCAAAAGCAATGGGGGTTAATGTTGAGTCTATGACTGACTCTGAAGGGGCACAAGCGGCTATAGACGCAATCAAATCGCTTTCTAGTGACATTGGAATTCCAGCAGGTTTAACAGACCTAGGTGCTAAAAAAGAAGACCTCACTATTCTTTCAGAAAACGCATTAAAAGACGCTTGTGGACTTACAAATCCTAAACAAGCAACGCTTGAAGAAATTATTGCAATCTACACAAATGCAATGTAAGTGTATCCAGCATAAGAAGTTTATTTAGAAGATACTTTCTCAAATAGGAAATAAACTGGTACCATAAGGCATATATAGGTTTATCAAACCAAAAAGAGGTTTGGGAACATTCCCAAACCTCTTTAATACATATAGTTCATTTTCCCGTCAAACAAAACACAAATCATCCACAGCCTGTGCATTAAATGTGGATAGTTTTTGTATACAATCCATCTAAGCCTTTGCTTCTACTACAAGTCCTTCAATCTCAGACAGTCTTGCCTGTACTTCAACCTCAATCTCACCTGAGTCTTTGTCATAACGAGAATATTTGCCAATAATTGAGTTAAAAAGATAATGTGTAGAAACCACATCGTACTTATTCAAAATTGCATAAGCACCATTTATCAATATACGTCTATGACGGCTGTTGCTCTTCTTAAACTCAACAAATAGATAGTCTCGCATTTCTACAGACTGAACATTTAACATATTAAAGAAGAACTTTAACTCATCGTTTCCGTACTTATTATTAATTAAGTCTACTACGTGGTTCTGCCCTTTCTCATGGGCAATTTTAAGTAGGGCCAACATGTCATACTTTAACTTACGCAGTTCTCCTTCAAATGGTTTATACTTAATTGCATCTACTAGGTCTAGCTCGACGTTTTCGTACTCACACGGGCTTCCTGAGTACTTCTTATTCTCTAGTAAGAAGTCCCTTCCAAGTAAAAGCATTAAATAATTAAATATGGAGTCCGGTGAATAACCTTTCATAATCATCATTACACCAATACCTAAAATCGAGATTTTAGCATAATATGTATCACTCTTCTCAAAACTTCTTGCGTAATTTTGAATTATTTCTTTGATGATATCAAACTTGGTACCATTAACAACTAACATGGCAAAGAGTGTATAGGTCTTATTTCGAGTATAGTTCGGTGACTTATCAAGATGTAGGACACCCTCTTTTTCAGCAAAGAGCGCTTCTTGATAAATCAGTGTTACGTAGTCATCAAACTTAAATTTTTCAAACAAAGTCAAATTCTTAATCCGCTCTAAATCAAAATCTTTTGCTAACGCTTCCAGAAACATTCTTTTTTCATTGTCCATATAACCGCTCCTTTGTTTTGAATTTTCTGAATACTTTATATATACTCTAGCACGAATCGCCAACGATGTCGTAGCCCCTTCATACTTTTGTATATTTACCCAAAACTTATTTGCAGAAACTGGCGATTATCTTATTTTTGCATCATGAACATATAAGGGTGCAAGTCTGTTAATTTACATGTCCATTACATAGAAAAATACCGCCAACAAGTATGTTAGCGGTATCTCTTATTGTCTTAAAGTTTTATAATTTACTTCTTAAATGGTTCATTTAACATGTCAGTGCCTTCAAGAACAAATCGGCCATCTTTTATGATCGTAGCTTTTTCATCATCACCACTGTACACCGCAATCTTAGCAAGGCCATCATATGGCAATGTAATATCTGTGTGACAGTTGGTATAAGCTTTGCTCATATCTTCTTTACGTTTAATAGAATGTTCATTATCACGTGCAATTATTTCTTT
>Ga0209272_10000460_pt1 | contig 33932 bp, 29 predicted proteins | sample tdDd002_FD_187125 | JGI IMG/M metagenome (GOLD analysis project Ga0209272, IMG submission 187125) | Marine sediment microbial communities from the Atlantic coast under amendment with organic carbon and nitrate - tdDd00.2 (SPAdes)... | ecosystem: Environmental > Aquatic > Marine > Coastal >... | reverse complement strand
AGTCGACTACAGAAGAAGGTGAAGCTAAACGTGATGACGAAAACTTTACTTATGTATCAGCTTGGGAATACAAAGGTGAAGGTCAAGAACCTATTTTACACAAAGAAGATTTAGTATTCGAAACTGTTGAATTAACACAACGTTCATACAAGTAAGCCATGGCAGATAAAATATTAAAAGAACTAACAATAAGAGTTTGGCGTCAAAAGGATGCTAAATCTAAAGGGAAATTAGAGTCCTATAAAATCAACAACATTTCTGGTGGAACGTCTTTCCTTGAAATGCTTGACATTTTAAATGAAGAGCTAATCAACAAAGGAACTGAGCCTATCGCTTTCGATCATGACTGTAGAGAAGGTATCTGTGGAATGTGTAGCTTGTTCGTAAACGGACGTGCTCATGGACCAGATAACGACATTACAACTTGTCAGTTGCATATGCGTAAATTCTCTGAAGGTGAAACAATCACTATTGAGCCTTGGAGAGCTGGTGCGTTTCCAGTAATCAAAGACTTGATCGTAGACCGTATGGCTTTTGAGAAAGTACTTCAGTCTGGTGGTTATATTTCTGTAAACACTGGTGGTGTACCTGATGGAAATGCGATTCCAATTTCTTACGATGATGCTGAGGAAGCTATGGATGCTGCTGCCTGTATTGGTTGTGGTGCTTGTGTAGCAACTTGTAAAAACTCATCGGCTATGTTGTTTGTTTCAGCTAAGGTATCTCACCTTGCAAAACTTCCACAAGGTCGTGTTGAGGCTACGCGTCGTGCTAAGAACATGGTGGCAAAAATGGATGAGCTAGGTTTTGGTAACTGTACCAATACGGGTGCTTGTGAAGTAGAATGTCCTAAGGGAATTTCTATTGCAAACATTGCTCGTTTGAACCGCGAATTCTTAAGTGCTACTATTAAGGAGTAATTAGATTAAAATCTAGATATGAAGAGCGTTGCCTTAGGGGAACGCTCTTTTTCTTTATCAGAAAATCAATAGGAAAAATTGCTAAGTCTCTCTTTTCAACAATTCGCATTTCTACATTAAAGATGCCTTGCTTAAGGTTTCCAATGGCTTTAGCGCCAGCTTTAGACAAATCTATAATTCGACCTTTTATATAAGGCCCCCTATCATTTATTCTAAGATATACAGTTTTCTTATTGTCCAAATTCTTTACCTCTACCCAAGTATCAAACGGCAAACTTTTGTGTGCAGCCGTATATTCTTCTTGAGAAAAGAATTCTCCATTAGCCGTTAACCTCCCATCAAACCAATCAGAATAAAAAGAAGCCTTCCCTTTTACGACAGGAGTTTCAGATGTCTGAGCAAACAAACATGAGCCAAAAAGAACAAAAAGGATAGTCAATAATAATAACTTCATGTGATAAATATAGTTATTACTTATAAATCTAGAATATCCATACAATTACCTTTTCTTTGAGTTCTACTCAAATCACGAAATAAAAAAATCCGGCGCATAAGCCGGATTTTAATATTATGAATCTTAAACCTAGTCAACTACTTCAGTTGCAAGATTCGTATAATACGCTTCACGAGCTACTTTATCAACAATGTGCTTTACAAACTTCATATCATACATGGAACTAAATATCTCGTTCATTAACTCCAGAGTATCTTCACTTAAAAGTTCAGATAGCTCAATGCTCGTTCCATCTTCAAAAGTAATTTTAATATCGCGACCTTTTCTACAAAAAGCCAGATTTGCATCATCTAAGACATTTTCATGCTTACTAACTTCGATTATAGCCCCCTCTTGCAAAACATCATTTCGATATACAAGGTAGGCATGAGATTCCGAATTCCAAACAATCTTAATATTTCCAAATATCAAACTATACTCCAATTCTTTCTTATTCGTATCATCAGATTTTGATATTTCAACTTCTTCCTTAAAGAGAATATCATCACCCTTCATAAGATTGAATTGATAGTTGACCTTTTCATCCAAATCAAACATCACTCCTATCGAATAATCATCAGTAAATGTGAACTTCGATTCATAGTTGAAATTCAAATGATCTGTAATAGACCAATCGACAAATAATTCTCCTGCACTTTCTTTATTTATTTCAATTTCCGAATTCAATAAATAATCAAAATTTAACCCTCCTGAATAGGCGTAGTTATAGTCAGTAGTCGTAATTACAAAGTCATTGGCAAACTCACCATCTTCATCAACATGAAGTTTCCATGGGCGCATTGCTTTTTCCTTAGGAAGACGCAGAATAAATAAATCTGAATCATCTACCTTATCGAAATATCGTTTATAATCATACTTGATTGCACCCTGCTGATGATTCAGCTCTTTCTTGTAGTCGTAAATACCTTTAATATCATCAAGAGCGATGCTCATTTCGTATCTGGAGATATCATCCACAGCACTCCCATGTTTAAGTTCTGCTCCATCATCAACCGTAATTATTTCAAAGCCCTTAGATTCAGAAATATTAATAACTGCATTAGTAAGAGCATTGGCTTTAACTTCCATAATCTGCACCAGAGAAAGATCTTCTTCTAAATTAGTATCAGAACTATCCGAACAACTCCATAATAACGCCGAGAACAAGAGTAGCGTTCCAAAGCTAAAAATGCTTTTTTTTATATTCATAAGATTAAGTTGTTACGATCCATTGGGCTCAGTTTACAAAACCAACAGATTTTTGGTTAATATTATTTCTAATCACGGTTCTAAGAAAGTGATGCTCATTAATAACAAAGAGTATACCATTCTCAAACAAACTTGAGAATTATTAAATTGATCGCTCCCCAAAGGGATAAATTCATCTTTTCGAGAATATAAGTTACAAAAAAAAGACTTAACGAACTCAATTAAAACGTGAAGCACATATTTAGAATAACGCATATCGTGTAGAATTATTCTAATAATTCCATAAAAAATAACAGCTAGACAGAACATTAAAAAGTTAAACATTATTTATATTCCTTCTAAAAGAATTAATTCGGAATTTAATCATTGGAAATTAATCAACTGAAATCCAGTGAAGTTGGGATAGTGAAACATGCTCAACAAAGGAAATATTCCTTTTAGAACTCTTTCAAAGTCGGAACGAAAATCGGAACGACTTTCTGAAGCAAGTCACCTAACCTATTCAAAAGAATTAGCCATGGCTAAATTTACTAAAGAAGATGCGCTTCGTTATCACGAAGGTAAACGACCAGGAAAAATTGAGGTTGTTCCAACCAAACCCCATTCCACACAATTAGATTTATCCTTAGCCTATTCGCCCGGAGTTGCAGAGCCCTGCTTAAAAATTAAAGATAATCCAGATGATGTTTACAAATACACTTCTAAAGGCAACCTCGTTGCCGTAATTTCTAATGGAACAGCTGTGCTAGGATTGGGAGATATTGGTGCAGAAGCGGGTAAACCCGTTATGGAAGGAAAAGGGCTTTTATTTAAAATTTTTGCTGACATCGATGTTTTTGATATTGAAGTTGACTCAAAAAATGTAGACGAATTTGTGAAAATTGTAAAAGGTATTGCTCCAACATTTGGTGGCATTAATCTGGAAGATATTAAAGCTCCAGAATGTTTTGAGATTGAAGATAGGCTCAAAACTGAATTAAACATTCCTATAATGCACGACGATCAACATGGGACAGCAATTATCTCATCGGCAGGCATGCTGAATGCTATCGAAATTCAGAATAAAAAAATAGCTGATATTAAATTGGTTGTTAATGGAGCAGGGGCATCTGCCGTAGCATGTACACGCCTTTACATCTCACTCGGGATGAAAAAGAAGAACATCATGATGGTGGATAGCAAAGGGGTTATTCACAAGTCGAGAACAGATTTAAGCGCCATCAAACGTGAATTTGCAACTTCTAGAGATCTTCATACTCTCGAAGAAGCCATGAAAGGGGCTGATATGTTCCTTGGTCTCTCAGTTGCAAACGTGTTATCTCAAGAGATGATTAAAAGCATGGCTAATCGTCCCATTGTGTTTGCCTTGGCGAACCCCAATCCCGAGATTGCTTACGATATTGCGATGCAAGTCAGAGATGATTTAATCATGGCCACTGGTCGATCAGATCATCCCAATCAGGTAAATAATGTTCTTGGTTTCCCCTTTATTTTCAGAGGAGCTTTAGACGTAAAAGCAACTGGCATAAATGAAGAAATGAAAATTGCTGCCGTAAGAGCTCTTGCCAATTTAGCTAAAGAAGATGTTCCTGACATGGTAAACACAGCCTATAAAGAAATGAACCTGAACTATGGAACTGATTATATTATTCCAAAGCCTCTCGATCCTAGACTGCTAACCGTAGTGGCACCTGCGGTTGCAAAAGCTGCTATGCAATCAGGTATCGCTCGCTCAGCAATTACAAACTGGGAAGAATACGAAATGGCGTTGGAAAAGCGCATGGGCAGACACAATAAATTATTAAGACATTTAACCACTAAAGCCAAACGTAATCCGAAACGTATTGTGTTTGCCGAGGGAAAAAATTTTAAAGTTCTTAAAGCAGCACAAACCGTATTGAACGAAGGTATAGCACAACCCATTTTATTGGGTGATAAGGAAGAAATAAAGAAAATAATTAATGATAATGATCTCGATTTAGAAAATGTACCAATAATCGATTGGAGATCTCATGAAGAACAAAAAAGACGTGAAAATTTTGCCAATATCTTATTTAAAAAGAGGAATAGAAAAGGTTTAACTTGTGCAGAAGCATTAGAGCACATGACAAACCGCAACTATTTTGGAGCTATGATGGTTGAAACTGGTGAGGCCGATGCTCTCATAAGTGGATCAACTTCAAAATATGCAGATACCATAAAACCGGCTATTCATGCGGTTGGTATTAGGCCAGAAATTAATCACATTGCCGGAATGTATTTACTGATGACAAAACAAGGTCCGATCTTTTTCTCAGATACCACCGTAAATCCACGACCTAATACACAAACACTAGTTGACACCACTTTATTGACTGCTGAAGCCGTTCGCAAATTTAATATTGAACCTGTCGTCGCACTTGTATCCTATTCAAATTTTGGATCTATAAGATCAGGCAGTCCAACTCGGGTTCAACAAGCAACAACGATACTGCATCGCGAACAACCAGACCTAATCGTAGATGGTGATATTCAAATGAATTTTGCTTTAAATCCAGAATTACGTCATCAGATGTTTCCGTTTTCTAAACTTGGCAAACAAAGAGTAAATACGATTATATTCCCAAATTTAAGTAGTGGTAATATTGCTTATAAAATGATGCAAGAATTAGCTCAAGTTGAAGCAATAGGACCTATTCTACTTGGAATGAATAAATCGATTCACGTCATCGCTCTCGAAAGTTCCGTTCGAGAGATAGTCAACATGGTCACCATTGCAGTGGTTGATGCTCAATAGGTAACAAAAAAATGCCTTAGTTGATTCAATAACAACTAAGGCATTTTTCTCACCTAAATTTTCCTGAAAGAACACAGGTCTTTTTATATGTTTTCACCTCTCCATCAGGATGATGCAATTCAAAATAAAGAACGTATATTCCTATAGGGGCACGTTCTTTATTAGCCAATAAGCCATCCCAAAACAACACATCTTTTGTGGATAAAGTCAGATTACTAGCCAAACGAAAAACTTCATTCCCAATACTGTTATAGATTCTGATATTTGCAACATAACCACTATTTCCTAAGTCAATATTAATGATTAACCGATCATCAACACCATCATTATCTGGTGAAAATGTTTTCGATTTAAACCCGATTTCATTTACCACAGTCTCGTCAATATCAAAGCACGAATTTTTTAACCCTGGTGTTCCAAAACCCATACTTTGAGCTGCCGATATCCAGTTTGAGCTTAAATTCGTTTCTCTGTTAGGATTTATTCGCTCCAAAGAAACCCCTTCAGTTGAAGTCAATCCTTGGAAATGCATCTTCTCATTGTAAGCGAAATCATCTAACTGCTCATTATTACGATTCAGTATAACAACTCGTCCCACATCATCATTGTATGAAGGCATCTTATTGATTTGCATAAAAACATTTTCATCGGCATAGCTGTAATTCTCCTTTATATTCAAGGTATCTATACTCAATAAAAGATACGATCCTGACTCTAACATTCGAGTTTCATTAGATAGTGAATAAACCACATCGAGTTGGAAATTTTGATCTCGATTTGCTATAAATAGATCTCGAATATCGATCATACGATTAGAAATATTTAGCAGTTCAACATAGTCAGCTCCATCAGGGTAAGGATTAAATAAGACTTCATTAATAACGATATCCCCCTCTTGTGGCATATCTGCAAGAGAAAACTCAAATGTTCTATCTTCAATCGAATTTCCAGCTAAATCGACTAAAACATCAGAAAAACAAAGCTCATACAAAACATTCGTTTCAAAATCAGAGGCAAATATCAAGCGTAAAGCAAAATTGTCAGAATCAATTTCCTCTATTGAAATAGGATTGATCGCAGCATTATTAATGGAATAATTTTTAATATCAAAAGCCTGACTTCGCGCTAAAGTTTCACTAAAAAAAACATCAATGGAATTTGAATTACTGATGTCAAACCGCAATAATCTAGGTGAATATAGATCTGGATTATAAGCTTCTATCGAATTTTGTTTCCCAGGTGTTCCACCCTTTTCATCCACAGAGGCTCGCCAATTTTCAGCTTGCCAGGAATGATTAGTCACATCAATACGCTCTAAACTCCAACCTCCATTATTCTTTTCTTCATCAACGTACCAATCTGATGAATAGTTGACTTCATCAAGTAAGACACCTGATGAAGATTCTAAGGCAATACGTGTACCAGAATTCGTCAAACTAGGAAAACTACTAAGACCTAGAGTATTTCCAAATTCTTGATAAAATTCAGATGCCGCATGGGAGCATAGGATCTGGTAATCGTGAGCTTGAATCTCAAAATCAGAAAGGATTTTCTCAATATTGCCAACCTTCAATTTGTAATCCTTAACATTTATTGGATAATCACTTCTATTATAAATTTCGATAAATTCATATTCTGGCAGGCCAATAACAGGAGATTCATCGGCCAATATTTCATTGATAACAAGATCGTACACATGAATATCATGCCAAACAAAATCAACAGAAATTTCATGGAAATTCCCACACTCATCTGTAAGATTATTCATGCTCAATTTCTGAATATCACCATCTTGAAATGCACTCGCAAAATAAAGTTTAAAGATTTTATCGGACACTTTAGTAACTGAAGAGATTGCTATGCCTTCAATCGTATAATTTGATAGCAAAAGCGCTGCAGCTTCATTTACACTTTCGGAAAATTCAACTTGTAATTCCTGATTTGATAGTAATAAATAAGATATTAATTCGGGAGCTATTTTATCCTCACATATCCCTTTTATAGAATTCTCATTACCTGGTGTTCCTCCTTCTGGACTCTCTGATACAGACCAATTACTTGCAGTTGAGCAAAAATTTGAAACATCAATACGCTCTAAACTCCAACCTCCACTTTTCTTCTCGTCATCAGCATACCAGTCTGATGAATAACTAACTTCATCAAGCAAGATTCCTGATGAAGATTCTAAGGCAATACGTGTACCAGAATTGGTCAAACTAGAGAAGCTACTAAGGCCTAGAGTATTTCCAAATTCTTGATAAAATTCAGATGCAGCATGGGAACATAGAATTAAATATGCGTGAGCTTGAATCTCAAAATCTGGAAGAGTTTTCTCAGCATTGCCAACCCTCAATTTATAATTCTTAATATTTATTGGATAATCACTTCTATTATAAATTTCGATAAACTCATACTCTGGTAAGCTGACAACTGGTGATTCATCGGCTAATATTTCATTGATAATTAAATCGTGAACTTTAGCTTCTGCAAAAAAATCAAATACAATTTCGTCAGGTTCAGATATGGCCTCATGAAGATCAGACAAACCACTAATACATAAATGGTATTTTCCGGTTTGAAGTTCGTTTTCGGTATATAAAATCAATTGATCATGACCACTCCCTAATTTAACTTCTTTAATTGGCAGATCGATTCCCGCAAATTTCAAATGAAAATTAGCCAACTTTGAAGATTCTAAAAGAAGAAGATCCTCAGAGAAATTGAGAACAATTGAATCGGAGAAAATGGCATGTGATTTAAGAAAAGGAACCGTATTGTATGATGTCATTTTTAGATCATCGAACCATAACTGCCCAGCACGTGAAGCAGTTTTGAAATTGAACGCTAATGCAGAATACCTTTTTTTTATATCTCCTACAACCTCTGACATCACCGTTCCTGCCGACAGCCAGTTCTTTTTTTCTCCCAAGCGATTATAATAAAGTTTCCATTCTCCTTTTGCTGTGTACTCAACTTTAACAGTTACAATATCATTCTCATTCCAATCAAAATCCGATTTCAACAAAGGCTCAATACCTCCATTCTGTGTTTTCCAAAGACTCAATAAATCATCAGTTCCCTTAAGATTTACTCCAACTGAAAATAATTCATTAGCCATGTCTGGATCATGAGAATCCATAAGGAGATGAAAAAGAAAATAATTTGAAGAGGATGGATCCCAAACCGAGTTCTTAATCGTGAATTCCCAGAATATGGATTCTGATCCTATTGGAATCTCAGAAAGAGGACAAAAAATATGGCTGTTACCTATTGCATTAGTTAAATTGTGTTTTAAACTTGAATGGCCTTTAACAGGCAGATAAGTTGAAACTTTCCAATCAGAAATATTCTCCCAATTGGAAAGTTCAGTCGATTCAAAATCATCTGCAAAAATTAAATTTTCCTCTTGTACAAATATCGATTCTGTACAAGTCTGCAAATCTCCGCTGGCAGACAGTTCAAATAAATCAGTACCCGAATAACTAACATCCTTTAATGATAGCATTCCATTTGACAATGGACCTAGCATGCCAGAATGAGACAGTTTTCCTTCACCCGATACTAAGTTTAGATTCACCGAAGAATTATTATCAACGTCAATATTCTGATGCTCATCAACTGCTGCTATTTCGAGAGAAAAGGTCTCTGAAGTCCCAATTCCTATTGGAATAGAAATAAAAGAAAAACGATCAGCACTAACGTCTAAAACATGAATACTAGAAGCAATATCGTCGGTTAATATATCAAGTAAATTAGTAGCCGTTGAAGACGCCTTCCAAGCATGTTCATTTCTAATCTCAACTTGTATTTGAGCCTTATCAGGCAAAGAACTTCTCTTAAAACAAACACCTAATTCAAACTCCGATTGTGATGCATTTGCTACTTCAACATCTAAAGATGTAAACGATATGTACTCATCTTCGATCTTCGTCGTTTTTGCAATTACCTCACCTTCTCTAAGCAAAGTACAAGCCGCTAAATGCTTTTTCCAATCCAAACCCTTTCCCAATAACTTATTGTAGAACTTCATACTATTAAGTATCGTTGGAGAATCATCCAAAGTTCCGAAATCTTTAATTAAAAATTTAAAAATCACTTCTGAATGATCAGAATTCGTAGCCATGGCGCTTAAAACTTTTGACTGAATTGGTGAATTTGAAGGAACAATCAGTGAATTAGCGTCGAGGCTTGAAATATTATCAGTCAGAACGGAAAGCATTCCATCGGCTTCAATCAAAATTGTAAAATTCTCTGATGCATTATACATCAAATCGTCCCACAGAAATTCCCCATCAATGAGACTGTCAGATAATCCTGAAACAGAAGTTAATTCTCCAATTCCAGAAGCTAAAGAAACGCAAGCATCTACAGCAGAATTTAAATCTCGATTCCCAAATTTATCAATAGCTCTTAAGCCCAGTCCAAAAGGCTCATTAGGAACAATCACTTTAGGAGGTTTATTCGTAAATGTTAGCTCTGTACCTTGTACATCTATCATAAAAATCGGGCCAAGCAAATTATCTGAGAATTCTTCTATCAATTCAACTCCTTCTACTTCCCACATCGCATGTGTCTTTTCAATTGAAGCTTGAAATACAGCACCATCATTCGATTTTTCGTTCAAATAAAAGAATAAGGATAAATCGATAAATTCCCCATCAGGAATTTCCACTTGTTCTTTTGTTGCAGTAAAATCAATCGTAAGGCTTGATGCATTTCGAATAAAATTGACATCTACTTTTTCTCCATTTATATGCAATTGAAAATCACCAATGTCTTTTTGCCAATCCATTGTATTCTTATCTCCAGAAACTAATCGAATCGTTTTTAAAATACCCGTTTCCTGATCTTTTAAAGTATCGATGATTTGAAAACGTAGGACTTCTTGGGAAACATCTTCTGTAACAGCCAATGAGGAAATGGATTGATCCGTAGGAAACCAATCTAACACTTTAGTATCGATTGATTTTAGAGGGATAATACTGATCTCAGCTGATTCCGCACTCAATAAACCATCTCCTGTAGCAAGCAGTTTAATTTGTTCTGGGTAATCGTATGAGAGATCATTAAAGACAAGCGAACCATTGTTCAAGTTCTTTATCAAGTTTCCTGACAGAACACCCTTAGGAGTAATAACAGATAATTCAACGGCTTGATAAGCATCCAAATCAGAATTCCCATTTTTATCAATTGCCTTAAGAGAAACTGAAAAATCGGAATTCTTTATAACATCACTCGTAGGAATGGAAACAAAACTTAAAGTAGTTGCTTCAACTGATATTTGATGTTCGGAAGATGTTACAGAATGAGAATTGGAATAATCAAAACCAGATCCTGATTCGTAAGCTGTAAAATTGGAATCTAATTGCAATTTCACTTTTTGTCCGTCAATTATTCCTGAAGGATTTAAATAAGCACGTAATTCATATTCTTGGCTTGAATCATCTGGCAAATTAAAATCTCCGTCCGCAAAATTCAGTATAATCTCATTTGTATTTATAACTACCGAACTTGTTTGAATAAAATTTAGACCATCGTGCAGGGCAAATCCAGCAAACTGGCTTGCAAGATCTGTTTTATTTTCTTGAGCAATGTTTAGGAACTTGATCGATGAAACTTTTGTATCAAGATCGTCCGCACTCGAAGGTTCTGACAAAATAAATTTCAACAATGCTTGTGCTGAATTTAAATTGTTGGCGATGGAGCTCAAATTTTGGGAAGGAACTTGACTGACGGGCTCTATAACCTGAGTCAATGCATCTTTTGAAGCAACAACTCGTGAGCCTGAAACAAATACATCATCAATATAAATTTTATCAGATGCATAAGTCGTCTTCATACGAGCGACCAATTGCAAACTATTTCCATCTAATTTAGATATACTTGCAGTAGCAGTTCCCCAATTAACGGTAGACTCAAAAAATGATATTTCACTCCCATCATCTAAGATATAATAGAGATTGATATATTTATTATTCGCATTAGATCCTGTTCCTGTTTCTGCAGTGAAAAATGAAATATTAATATCTGTATGTGAAGAGATATCAATAACAGGACTTCGCCAGATCACTTCTCCATCGCAATCTTTGGCTTCCAACCGATCATTTCCTGTAGCAACTACTTTTACATAGTCTCCAACTCCATTAAAAGAGCAATCATCCACATTTAAGGTCCAATTTACGCCAACAATATCGTTTAAATCATTCCCATCAAATCCTTTCCCAATATCATCATTAAAATCTTCCGAATAAATCACAGTCTGAGCTTGCAAAATGCCAGAACTCAGTAAGAAAAGAAACAATATTTTTAAGAAATCAAGTATTTTCATTTTCAAAACCTCTATATTCGCTAACTCAATTAACTATGAATAGTATTCTATAACTTATGATTAGTACTAGGATATTATGACTTTTCGAATTATTTGACCTAACTGGTTGATATTAATTCGATTTTTATTGTGCACTTAGACTCATAACCACAAATTAACATGATCTAAGTAAGCAACTTATAATTATTAATCCAATTTAATAGAGTTATTTATTATGAAAATTGCTGTAGTAGGCGCCACAGGTTTAGTGGGACAAAAAATTCTTGAGGTATTAACTGAAAGAAACTTCCCTGTTGATGAATTATACCCCGTTGCGAGTGAAAGATCGAAGGGAAAAAAGATCGACTTTAGAGGTCAAAAAGTAACCGTAATTGGTATGAAAGAAGCAATTGAACTAAAACCTCACATTGCAATCTTCTCAGCTGGAGGAAACACATCTCTTCAATGGGCTCCCGAATTTGAGAAAGTAGGAACCTTCGTTGTTGATAATTCATCTGCATGGCGAATGCATCCTGAAAAGAAATTGATTGTACCAGAAATTAATGCAACAGAACTAAGTGTTAAGGATAAAATTATCGCCAACCCAAACTGTTCAACCATTCAAATGGTCGTTGCATTAGCACCACTACATAAAAAATACAAAATTAAACGCTTAGTTATTTCAACCTACCAATCAATTAGTGGTACTGGAGTTAAGGCTGTTGAGCAATTGGAAAATGAGAGAGCGGGTATTGATGGTGAAATGGCTTATCCATATCCTATCGATAAAAACTGCTTACCTCACTGCGATGTATTTGAAGACAATGCATATACTAAAGAGGAGATGAAACTCATTAATGAGACTAAAAAAATTCTCTGTGATGATTCTATCAGAATTACAGCCACTGCCGTTCGTATTCCAGTTGTTGGTGGGCACTCAGAATCTGTAAATATTGAATTCGAACAGGATTTTGATATGGATGAACTGAAAGAGCTTCTTGCTCAATCAGAGGGTATTATTCTTCAAGATGAGCCAGAAAAAAACATCTACCCTATGCCTAGATATGCACACGAACAAAATGAAGTTTTTGTTGGTCGAATTCGTCGAGACCACTCAAACCCTAATAGTTTAAATATGTGGATCGTTGCTGACAACCTTCGTAAAGGAGCTGCAACAAATGCGATTCAAATTGCTGAATATCTAAGTCAAAGTGGAATGGTTTAATGATCCATTTTAATACGAATACAAAAAAGCGATGCTCCAAAATAAGATTCGGAGCATCGCTTTTACTTTTATATCCAAATTCTGTTTATTCGTCTTCTTTGCTCAAATTACTATAATCTTGATACAAGAAGTTGTTATAAGGGAAACGAGCTGAATGAATATCACGTATCACATTATATACTTTCTCTTTGAACTCCTCAACATTATCTTTTTCCTTGGCTGAAATGAATATACAGGGTGTATCACCCTTGGCAATCCACATTTTCTTCAACTCATCGAGGCTATAATTTTCGCGCAGCTTAGGCGTTAAATCATCTTCATCCTTTTTCACATAGCTAAAGGCATCAATTTTATTGAATACCAAGAAACGTGGCTTCTCCTTCTTATCGATTTCAGCCATTGTTTCGTTCACAACATTAATGTGATCTTCGAAATTTGGATGTGAAATATCAACAACATGCAAAATAACATCAGCTTCTCTTACCTCATCCAATGTCGATTTGAATGACTCAACCAAATTATGAGGTAGTTTTCTAATAAACCCAACCGTGTCGGCTAATAAAAAAGGAACATTCTGAATCACAACTTTTCTGACTGTTGTATCTAAGGTTGCAAAAAGTTTGTTCTCTGCAAATACATCAGACTTACTCAAGACATTCATCAAGGTTGATTTTCCCACGTTGGTATAACCAACTAAGGCAACACGAACCATTTTATCACGGTTCTTACGCTGAACGGTCTTTTGTTTGTCGATTTTCTTAAGATCTTCCTTTAACTTCGAAATTTTATCAAGAATAATACGACGGTCAGTCTCGATTTGTGTTTCTCCAGGGCCACGCATACCAATACCACCTCGTTGACGCTCAAGGTGTGTCCAAAGTCGAGTTAATCGTGGCAGCAAATATTGATATTGCGCCAGTTCAACCTGAGTTTTTGCATTTGCCGTTTGGGCACGACTCGCAAAAATATCCAGAATCAAATTTGTTCTATCTAAGATCTTACGTTTTAATGCACGCTCAATATTTCTCAACTGAGATGGTGTTAACTCATCGTCAAAAATAACCAAACCGATCTCTGGATTAGCTTCAAGATATTGTGCTATTTCTTCAAGTTTACCAGTCCCAACAAATGTTTTGGGATTCGATCGTTGTAATTTTTGAGTAAAACGTTTTACTGTTTCAGCCCCTGCAGTTAAGGCAAGAAAATCTAACTCATCAAGATATTCTTTCACCACAACTTCGGTCATACCTTTTGATTGGTCAATAATACCTATCAAAATCGCTTTCTCCGACTCTATTTTATTATTAAGGAAATCTCCCATTTATTTTCGAATATATGAATTATAGATTTGGCTCTCCAATCTCTATCGAGCCAAACTTTCTTTTTTAAGGTATCAACAAAAGTAAGCAATATTCAGCTATAAAGAGAATTAGACTTAAAACAAAAAGAGGCTCTGAATAATCAGAGCCTCATATATTGAATACATAAATGTATCAGCTTATTGTAACTGGAAATTGATCGGCACAGTATAAGATACTTTTACAGCTTTACCACGTTGCTTACCTGGCTTCCACTTTGGCATCTTATTAATTACACGAACAGCTTCTTTGTCAAGTGATGGGTCAACCCCTCTCATAATCTTAACATTCTCGATAGCACCAACTTTGTTAACAACAAAACCAACGTATACACGTCCAGTAATACCATTTTCTTGTGCAATCACAGGATATTTAATAGATCTAGCGATCCATTTCTGTAATTCTAAGTCTCCACCTGGAAATTCAGGCATATCCTCTACAATTACAAATACTTGTTGCTCATCTTCTTCTTCCTCATCTTCGACAACTTGAATTTCAACATCTTCTTCCTCATCGGCTTCAGAATCTTCAATTTCTAGTTCGTCTTCAATTTCTTCATCATTGTCCACAATGTTCAAAACATCAGCTACCTTAGGTGCTGGTGGTGGTGGTGGTGGTGGCTTAACAGGCTCTTGACGAGTAATAGGAATAATTTCCTCTTCAGCCTGCATTTCTTGCTCTGTTTCCAACACAGTGGCTTCACTTGTATCAACTCGCCACTCAAAGGCTAGAAATACAATAGCAAGAGTAAGAGCCAGACCAATCTCTAGAAAAAGACCTCTCTTATTCTCCAGATCTGCTTTTTGTGACTTCTTAACTTCCATAGTTTTCTTTTTATTTTCTAGTAAATTCAGCGTCTAAAAATACAGATTTCAATCGTATTATCAAAATCATACTTTAGACATGCTTAATTAATCGGGGGTTAAAGATAGAAAAAATCACGTCAAACGTATTTAAACATTCAATATAACACATTTAAAATATCTCCAAAATTAAAAAACAGCTCTCTTCATATCTATTATTTAAATAAAGGGGAAGATGTTTTTTTTAATTAACAACCCATAATCAAATCTATCAACAACTCAATCGTTTTCGACAACAAAAGACCACAACATACAGACTAACAACACAATGAATGTTTGAGTATTAATTTCAAACGTTAGCGTTAATCTTAAAAACAATCCGATCTGCATAAACCTAAAGAGACTCTAGGACATAAGAATCTCTTTATTATTTATAATCATGATTAATTACTGTAGCTGAAAATTAATGGGTAACGAGAAAGAGACTTTAACTGCTTTCCCTCTCTGTTTGCCCGGTTCCCATTTCGGCATCTTCTTTATAACCCGAATTGCTTCCTTATCTAAGGATGGGTCAACACCGCGTACAACTACTATATTTTCAATGTTTCCAGATTCATTTATAACGAAATTCATATGGACACACCCCTTAATTCCATTTTCTTGAGCTAAGACAGGATACTTTACTGATTTAGAGATCCATTTTAATAAAGCAATATCACCTCCTGGAAATTTGGGCATATCTTCAACAATCACAAAAATCTGCTCTTCATCATTATCATCATCAGATCCATCATCAAAAACCTGAATCTTAACAACCTCATCCATATTTACAGTGGCTTCTTCAATGATTAATTCTTCTTCAAAATCATCATCATCATCAACAATAATAAGAACATCAGCTAATTTTGGTGCTGGAGGCGGCGGAGGCGGTGCTTTTTGAGGTTCCCTGGTAATAGGCACAATATCATCATCTATTACTAAATCATGAGTGACATCCAATATGTCAACTTCCTCAGAATCAACTCGCCATTCGAAAGCGAGAAACACGATAGCCAGAGTTAGAAGTAAACCGATTTCTAGAAAAAGTCCCCTTTTGTTTTCTAAATCTGCTTTTTTTGATTTTTTGATTTCCATAGTTCCAGTATTAATTTATAAAAAATCAAACTTCATAATGAACAAATGAATGCGTATCAAAAGCTTGATTAAAATCAATTTTGATCTATGAACATAAATATAACAAATTGATCATATCAAAAGTCACACTAATGACAATCTTATGTAATTTTAACAAAACTGTGATGTTTTTAACACTTAAAGCATATTCAAGAATATACCTTACAAAAAAAGGGGTGGTCACAACCACCCCAAACACTTATCTTATAGAAATTCAAAAAAAACGAGTAGAAAATTAACAAAGCCCGAACTCATCCTACCTATACACACTATTCTTCTACTGTAATCAATCGTTTACCCTAGTAAACAATCATGGGTCATTACTAATTTTCCACTCACCTCCTTTTACGTAAACTTTTTAAAAAGGTTATACCTCAACTCATTTTTTTTTCAATTCACTTTGATCTTGTCAATATTCACATATATTTGTCATCGTATTGGGGGATTAGCTCAGTTGGCTAGAGCGTTTGACTGGCAGTCAAAAGGTCAGCGGTTCGATTCCGCTATTCTCCACACAGATTATAAGGCAGTTACCGCATTTCGAGGTAGCTGCTTTTTCTTTTCTAATTTATTCCATCAAATGAATTAATAGAATACTTAAATTTGTTATAAAGCAAGCCTATTTTAAGATGTACTGAATTTTATATTTTAATTCTACATTACTCAAAGAAACAAGTTTAAATCAAAAAAATGTATCCAAACCTCATAAAGCATATTCGCAATTACGTTGACCTGAACGAAACAGAATTGCCAATACTTTACAAGTATATAAAGACAATACAGGTCGCCAAAAAAGAACTTTTATTGGAAGAAGGTCAGATCTGCAAATCGAATTACTTTGTAGAAAAAGGTTGTTTAAGAATGTACTATATAAATAGCAAAGCGGAAGAACAAACTTTTCAGTTTGCTTTAGAAAATTGGTGGATGACAGATTATAAAAGTTTGATAGATAAAACGCCTTCAGAGTATTTTATTCAGGCAATAGAAAAAGCTCAAATAGTATCCCTAGACTATCAAAAACAAGAGCAACTGTTTGAAGAACTGCCTCAAATGGAACGTTACTTTCATATGATTATGCAACGTGTATCTGCCCTAACCCAGCTTCGTATAAAAAATATTTATGAACTATCTAAGGAGGAACTCTTTCTCGACTTTAGCGCATCCTTCCCTGGCTTTGTACAAAGGGTACCTCAATATATGCTCGCCTCCTACCTAGGTATTACCGCCGAATATGTCAGCCGCTTACGAAAAAAGAAATCCTAATCCTTATTTCTTGATCTAGGTCAATTTTTCTATAAACCGAGCCCCCTAACTTTGTCGCAAATAATTAACTAAGATAGTAAAGAGAATATCTCGGATTAAACGATTAGCAAAATGGAAACTAAAGAACAAGTATTGAAAGCGATGACCTTAGCTGGTACGCCTTTGAACGCAGGGAAGATTGTCGAATTAACGGGTATCGACCGCAAAGAAGTAGACAAAGCAATGAAAGCATTAAAAGCTGAAGAAGCAATTATTTCCCCTAAAAGGTGCTACTGGCAACCAAAGTAAGGACAAAGCTATAGTTCGATTGATCAAAACAAGTTTAAAAAGAAATAAGTATGAAAGTTTTAGATAATAATTTTTTAGAGGTATTGAAAAATGAAGGGGTAGTCTCAATTGTAACAATGAATGAAACAGAACCTCATATTGCCAACACATGGAATTCATTTGTTCAGATTTCAAAAGAGGGGAGTATATTAATCCCTGCGGCAGGAATGCAAGCCACAGAGAAAAATATTGGTTTAAATAACAAAATAAAAATTGCATTGGGAAGTAAAGAGGTTGTAGGATTCAATAATTACCAAGGTTGTGGTTTTTTAATTGAAGGAACTGCAAGTTTTGTTGACTCGGGAGCAAACTTTGATTTTATGAAAGAAAAATTCTCTTTTATATCTCGTGTTTTGGAAGTAGAGATTAAGTCAATAACGCAGAAGATATAGATTCAAATATTTGTCCTTGTTGCAGGTTTTGCAAAAAGATCTTTCATCAGATTAACTTGATCGGAAGATCTTTTTCATAAAAACATCACTACTAATCAAACAAATAACACAAATATTGATATCAAAAAATAAAGAACACTCATAACAAGACCAAACTTAAGTGGTTTTACTTCCTTCCCAAAAAAACATAAGGACAAAGATTTGTGATTAGGTGGACATGTGTCTGTATCGAGGCAATTGAAACAACTTAGACAATCGTTTCCTGCAATTATTTCTTTTTTAGAAACTTTAATTTGCATTGGACAAACCTTATCACATTTTTTACAAGAAATACACGTGCTATCATTCCTATGAATAAAACTACTAGGAAAAACTAAATTCAGAAAGTTATAGGCCCCTTTCTGAAAACAAAGATATTTACAAAAAAAGCGGGGAATAAATATTGGGATCAGTAGTACTGCAATATGTTTAAACTTTAAGAAAGCAAAAGTGAACCAATTACTTTTATACATCAATATATGATCATCAAAGTAATTAACACCTTCTACGAGAAACAGGCCGAGAAAATAGATTAAGAATAAATATTTGAGATATTTCAACTTATTATGTAGACAAGTTGGAATTTGAAACTGGAGACTAGGAAAAAAATAAGCCCCTAATTGTGACATAAAATAAGATGCGTTACCAAATGGACAGACCCAACCACAGAACCAAGATCCTAAAAATAATATTGAAGCCAAAACAATAGTTTCTGACTCGATCTCTAAACCACCATATCCTAATTGATGTGGTATAATAACCAAACCATAGAACGAGAATACTGAAATTAATCGAATTAAATCTCGTTGTTTTGTAAAAAGGGTTCTTTTCTTTATTCGTTTCATTGTATAATCATAAATTTGGAATAGTGGTAGTAACAAACTGTTTAAAAGTTATGAACGATTCTGAGGCCATAAGTCTTATTACCTACAATTGGCGTAATCTGAAGATTTTTGTTTTTTTCCCATCGATCAAAAAGGCGATAACTTAAATCAACCGACATGTATCCTATTCCAGCACCCAAAACAACATCACTTGCCCAATGCCGATTTTTTAAAATTCTACACACACCCGTAGTTGCAGCCATTCCATAGCCTAACCATCTAAGCCAAGGATATTGTTTCCCATATTCTCTATCGAGAAAAGCAGCTGCACAAAAAGCTTGGGCTGTATGTCCCGAAGGGAATGAATTCCTACTTGAGCCATCTGGACGTATATGGGCTGTTTGTGTTTTTATAGTAAAAACCGACGCATTACAAATAGCTTCAGCCAGCAACAAGCGTTTAATCTGTTTTGATAAATTGTGTTCACCTCGTACTCCAGAAACACTCATGCCTAAACCAATTGCTATAGGAGCAAATTGAAAATAATCATCTACAGAAGTATAGAAATCAGGAAACTGATTTAATGCATGTGCTTGAAATTTTTCTTTGTCGAATATGCGAGAATATTCAAATAGTAAACCTGTGGCAATTACACCTGATGCTAAATAGAGTGGCAGGTTTTTATTTTTCTCAGAATCGGCAACTTTCCCAAAGTTGTTTTGATTTACAAACTGTGCAAATGTGATTTGTGCAAATAGTAAGAGAGTAATTAAAATAAAACTCCTTTTTGATGTTTGGATAAATGTCATTACAAGTATTTCTTTTAAGCAATCGAATGGATTGCAAAACAAGCTTGTATAACGAATAGAAGCGCTTTAAATGCGCAAACTGAACAGTTTAACGGATTTTTTAAAGTTCGAAATGGGCATTTGGAACTTTTTATACTTATAAAATAAAGCCAATGGAAACCTTAGTGTGAACACACTTAATACAAATGGCGTATTAGTTTATTAATTATCTAAACTTTTTCGAAACTGAGAAGGGGTCATACCTGTCTGTTTCTTAAAAATAGTATTGAAAGATGTTTTTGAATTAAAACCAGAATCTAATGCCAGAGCCAACAAAGTGTAATTTTTATACTTAATATCTTTTGCTCTTACCTTAAATTCTTCTACTCGAAAAGTATTAATGTAATCATTGAAATTACAGTTCATTTTTTCATTAATGACTTGTGTAATATACTGTCTTGACACTTGTAATTTATCTGCTAATTCATTTATGCTCAAATCACCTTTTAAGTAAGGCTTTTCTGTTAGCATTAATGCTTCGAGTTTAATTTGAATTCCTTCTAGTTTGTTATCACTCAAATTCGATCCAGCATATTTTACAAGCTTTTCAGGTTTAGGTAATAATTTATTTACATCTTGAAACATTTGAGGCTGACTCAGAGCCTTATAACTAATAAAATAAATCAATCCTAGAAATAACAAATCCACAATATCAAAAAAATCAAGACTTGGAAAAAAAGCAAATCTTTCATTTATATCGTCAAATATTTCTAAAGAAATTGAAACAAAAATAGCGATAAATAATATTTTTAATAAGGATTGAGTTTGCGATGAGATTTTTTGTTCTTTTTTTGCTCTATGAAGTGACGTAAAACTTTTAAAGAGGTATATAATCCAGAATACAGTATTAATTGCTGTTAATAAAACGTCATACTTAGAGTTCGTTAGTTCATCGAAACTAATAATATCAGTAGTAAATACAAACCATAAACTTATAATGCATCCTATAAGAATAGGTAGTATTAAATGTACATAAGTGTGCTTGTTTTTTTTTATACCTATAGAAGCAATATAGGAATACAATAAAACGGGAGCCAATAATTTACAACTAACAAATGGTGCGATCCAAATACCATAATTTTCTGCTCCACTATTTCCAACCAATTCAATAGTAGAAATAACCAAAATGACAACTATAAAACTGCCTAACCAACGATTTTGCGACGCATTATATTTCCTCGTATATAAAAGAAGAGAAAGAATACTTCCCTGAATGAGTAATAGAAACAATAAGATATTCATACATTTCTTATTTATTTTGAATACAAAAATAGAACAATTGCTGAATAGAGCAAGTTTGGATAGAGATCTGAGTCCATTAAAAAATGAAAACCCATATCACAACAAAATTATTTTATTTGACAACAATGGCTCTTGCTGAATACCCTTCACTTACTACAAATGAAGAAGACAGATGCGATAAATAGAAAACTTGATATCACAAAGTTTCATCTAAAAAATGATATCGATCCGAGACATTTTCAGCAAATACATAGATCATGCTAAGTCCTAATTCTATTTTTTTTTATTAGTTTTGGAACCGTATATGACAATACTATAGCTAATAAAAAATTTTGCTTCACTATTGTTTCATACTACTCTACAACCAAAATCCCGAATTCAGATTTTGTCTGCCTACCTGCAGATTATAGCTGAACACCGTTTAAAGTTATAGATTTAATAGGATTCCTAATCATGAAGAATTTTATTAATTTTCGATCTTAACATATTAAAATCTAACTATACTTAAACTCGCTATGGGAATAAAGAATCGTTTAATACTAATGAACTTCCTTCAGTTTTTTATCTGGGGAGCTTGGTTAATAACAATAGCCAATTATTGGTTTGGTAATAAAGGCTGGTCTCCGCAAGAATTTGGTGCCGTTTTTTCAACTTTGGGCATCTCATCACTATTTATGCCAACCCTCACGGGGATAATAGCAGACAGATGGATAAATGCTGAAAAATTATACGGAGTTCTTCACCTATTAGGAGGTCTTGCTTTACTCTATTTGCCTCAGATTGATAACCCAACAATGTTTATTAGTGTTATTCTTGTTGCTATGCTTTGTTATATGCCAACAATTGCTCTAATGAACTCCATATCCTACACCGTATTAAAAAACAATAGCTACGATGTAATTAAGGTATTCCCGCCTATTCGAGTATGGGGAACCATAGGATTTATAGCAGCCATGTGGGTGACCAATTTAACGGGGTCAAAGGCTTCAGAAAACCAATTTTATATTGCTGCCATAGCTTCATTTGTTTTAGCTGCCTATTCATTCACTATGCCACAATGTAAACCTCAAAACAAAGGACAAAAAGATGCACCACTCATGGAAACTCTTGGACTAAATGCCTTTAAATTGTTCAAGAATTACAAAATGGCTCTGTTCTTTATTTTCTCCATGTTTTTAGGAGCTGCTTTGCAATTAACGAACATGTATGGAGATCGATTTTTATCTGAATTTGAAAAAGTCCCTCAGTATGCAGATTCATTTGTTGTAAAATATTCAACAATTATCATGTCCATTTCCCAAATATCTGAAACATTATTCATTCTTGCTATTCCTTATTTTCTAAAAAAATTCGGTATCAAAAAAGTCATGATAATAAGTATGATTGCTTGGGTATTGCGATTTGCATTATTTGCCTATGGTGATCCTGCAGGAGGACTTTGGATGATTATTCTATCCTGTATTATCTATGGCATGGCTTTCGATTTCTTCAATATCTCTGGGTCATTATTTGTAGAAACACAGTGCGATTCTAATATTCGCTCGAGTGCACAGGGCTTATTTATGATGATGACCAATGGCTTTGGTGCCATATTAGGATCATGGGTAAGTGGAATTATTATTGGAGCATTTTTTACTAGTAGTCAGGGTGACTTTATTTGGATGGATATCTGGAATACTTTTGCTATTTACTCATTAGTTATAGCGGTATTCTTTACATTCATGTTTAAACATAAGCACAAACCTGAAACCATAGGACAAGTCAGTCATTAAAGTTGATATTTCTTATTAAAATAGAAATTATCAATAAGGACACCAACTAACCATAAGAAAACCTGAAAGATAGAACTTAACCAGTTCCTAATCTTTCAGGTTTATTTTTTTAATCTAAATATTGATCTAAGTTTATCTTTTATTCAACTCATCTCGAATTTGAGAAGCTTTCTCATAATCCTCATTACTAATAGCTTCATTAATCATATCCTGAAGCTGCGATTTAGAATAAGATTCAAATGGATTGGATTTTTTATAATCTGCCGACGATTTAACATCCTTTACTGGAGCAATCTTAGATTCTTCAGATTCGCCTTCTATATTTAAGGTTATACCAGCTTTATCAATTATTTCTTCATTGGTGAAAATTGGGCATTTAAAACGCAACGCAATAGCCACAGCATCAGAAGTTCGAGAATCAATTCTTACTCTGTTATTACCACTTTCACATATCAGTTCCGAATAAAAAATACCTTCGTGCAATCGATAAATATTCACTTCGATAATATTAATCGAAAATGCAACAGCAAAACTTTTAAACAAGTCGTGTGTTAAAGGACGAGGAGGTTCCAGCTCTTCCAACTGAATGGCAATAGCTTGAGCTTCGACACCACCGATAATGATCGGAATTCGTCTGTCGCCATTTTCTTCTGCTAACACCAATGCATATGCACCTGTTTGAGTTTGACTGTATGATAGTCCAAGTATATTTAATTTGACTTTCCCCATGTGTAATTCCTTAATTCAACTGAATTGTAAATTATTCATCTTAAAATTAAACCAAAAAAATCAACTAATCTCTATGAGATCAGAAAACCTTAAAGTATTAATAAAGCAGTTCTATTAACAAATATATAAATTGTTTTATAAGTTTCATATCAATAGTTTTGCAACGGTTTAGTTTAACATTAGAATGATAAATAAAACTGAATCAAAACAAATATCGCTTATAATAACATTATATAGCAATTTACTAAATTAAAACTTAAACCCAACGTCTAAGTTTTATACTTGCAAATCTCACCACAAATTACCCTTTTACCTCTCTCCCATTGTAATTGTTAAATATCTGAATCATTTTCTTTTAAGTCCAATTTCATTACAAACGTTTTTTTTTCGTAAAACTTTGTTTATCAATTATTGTTTTCTATTTTTGCAGTCCGAAAACATTTCCCTTGAGGGTTCAAAAAGAGGTCGCTTTAAAAGTTTTGAAACGCCCACCTTCAGGAATAAACCGAAAATTGTAGAATAATGTACGCAATTGTAGAAATCGCTGGTCAGCAATTCAAAGTTGAGAAAGACCAAAAGATTTTTGTTCACAGACTTCAAACTGAAGAAGGTGCACAAGTAGAATTCGCCAAAGTTCTTTTGTTAGACAAAGATGGTGAAGTAGTAGTTGGAGCTCCAGCTATTGAAGGTGCTAAAGTTAGCGCTAAAGTAATCTCTCATATGAGAGCAGATAAGATTAAAGTATTCAAGAAGAAAAGAAGAAAAGGATACAGAAAACTGAACGGTCACCGTCAGAATCTTACTCATATTCAGATTGAAGAAATCTTTGCTTAATCCTTAAAAATATCTAAAAATGGCACATAAAAAAGGAGCCGGTAGTTCACGAAACGGTAGAGAATCCGAAAGTAAGCGATTAGGCGTAAAAATTTATGGCGGACAAATTGCCAAAGCTGGTAGTATTTTAGTACGTCAAAGAGGAACAACTCACAATGCTGGTGAGCACGTAGGATGTGGAAAAGACCACACTTTATTCGCTTTAGTACCAGGTACAGTTGTATTCAAAAAGAAAAGAAACAACAAATCATACGTTTCTATTCAACCTCTTGCTGAATAAATAATTTAGCAATAAAATATTTAAATCTCCTCTCTTTATTTCATGTAAAGACAGGAGATTTTTTTATTTTTACTCTCCGTTAGTTCAAATGTCCTTAGACACTAAGTACTAGCTCTATATAAGTCAAGAATAATCATCTTCAATTGATATCACATGTTAAGTCTTAAATACTTACAGGAAAACAAAGAAGAAGCCATCAAGGCTTTAAGCATTAAAAATTTCGATGCCACTCAAATTATCAATCAAGTTATTGAATTAGATGAGATGAGAAAATCAACTCAAGCTAAGCTAGACAATACTCAAGCTGAGATGAATAGTCTTTCCAAAGAAATTGGAATGCTGTTTAAATCGGGTAAAGTAGAAGAAGCCAATGCTGCTAAAGCTAAAACTGGAGAGTTGAAAGAATCCATTTCGGAATTAAATACTGAAATGAACGATGCTATTTCCCAATTGAATGACTTACTTCTTAAAATTCCTAACATTCCTCACCCATCAGTTCCAGCAGGAAAAGGTGAAGAAGAAAATGTGATTGAAAGAACTGAAGGCGAAATGCCAAACTTGTATGAAGGTGCAATTCCTCACTGGGAATTGGCCAAGAAATACAATATCATCGATTTTGAATTAGGAAACAAAATTACTGGAGCTGGCTTTCCTCTTTACCGTGGGAAAGGCGCTATTTTCCAAAGAGCTTTAATTAACTTCTTTCTTGATGAAAACCGCAAAGCCGGATACGAAGAGGTTATTCCTCCACTAATGGTAAATGAAGCTTCTGGTTATGGTACGGGGCAACTTCCTGATAAGGATGGACAAATGTATCATGCAACCGAGGATAATTTATATTTGATTCCAACAGCTGAAGTTCCGGTAACCAACATCTACCGTGATGTCATTTTAAAAGCTGAAGAATTTCCAATTAAGAACACAGCTTATTCAGCTTGTTTCCGTCGTGAAGCAGGATCGTATGGTAAAGATGTACGTGGATTGAATCGACTTCATCAATTCGATAAGGTTGAAATTGTTCAATTACAACATCCTGATAAGTCGTACGAAGCCTTAGATGTTATGGTTGCTCACGTAGAGAATATCATCAAAAAATTAGGCTTACCATACCGTTTACTACGTTTATGTGGTGGTGATACAAGCTTTACAGCTGCATTAACCTTCGATTTTGAAGTTTTCTCAGCAGCTCAAGATAAATGGCTTGAAGTAAGTTCTGTATCAAATTTCGAATCATACCAAGCAAACCGTTTGAAACTTCGTTTTAAAGAAAAAAACGAGAAGAAAACCCAATTGGCTCATACATTAAATGGTAGTGCATTAGCTTTACCAAGAATGGTAGCTGCGCTATTGGAGAACAATCAGTGTGCAGAAGGTATCAAGGTTCCAGAAGTTTTGATACCATATACAGGATTCGATATGATCGACTAAATACAATTCAAGCAATTGAATTTGATATACTATTCAAAACCCGAGGGATTTCTCTCGGGTTTTTATATTTTTGATTAAGAAAGTTTCAACAACAAGCACTTTTTATTACCTCATTTCTATCTTTTGAAACGAGCCATTCTAAAACATTTTATACCGAAGAATGATTATTATGGCGACTTCCATGTGACCATAAAATGAAATTATTTACACATGAAAAAGTATTTATTATATCTCCTGATTCTAAGCTTGCTGATTCCAACACTGGCATTGGCGCAAGAGAGAAATAGCCAATTGGCATACCGATACTTTAGAGATAAAGAATATGATGCTGCTGCCAATATATTCGGGGAACTGTATCAAACATCCAAATCGAAATCTTATTTTACTTACTACATAACCTGTTTATTGAGGCTTGAAAAATTTTCTGAAGCTGAAAAATCAGTAAAAAAAGAAATCCGAAAACATCCTTCCGATAGGGTATTTCAAGTTGAATTGGGATATGTTTATAAAGTTTCTGGAAAGACAGAGAAAGCAGATAAGCAATTTGCTAAGACCATTGAAAATATCATATCAAATAAAAGAGAATACATAACGGTAGCTAATGCCTTGAGGGGAAAGCGTGAACATGAATTAGCTATTAAAACCTATAAAAAAGGACGAAAAGCGCTAAAACAAGAACATTTATTTCATTTTGAGATTGCCAACATCCTGATGTCACAGCGCAATTTCACCGAAATGATTGACGAATACTTAATGGCTTTATCAGTTACACCTGATAAACTTCAACAAATTCAGAATCAACTACAATCGGCACTTTCTCGAGATATTAATTCAGACCTAGACACTACCCTTAAGTCTAAACTCGTTAGTCAAGTTCAGAGCAGCAAAAACAACCTGATATACAAAGAATTACTGCTTTGGTATTACACTCAGAAAAAACAATTTGATTTAGCTTTTACACTTGCTCAATCTATTGATCTTATTAAAAGAAATGGTGGAGAAAAACTTTTTAATCTGGCTAAAGTAGCCAACCTTAATAAGGAGTATCTCATCGCTAAAAAGTCCTACAAACTTGTAGTTGAAAAGGGGATCAAATCAAAATTTTACCAGTCAGCCCTTATTGGAGCTTTAGAAAATAAGCACCTTTTACTAGAAGACAAACGTGACACTTCTATAGAAGAATGGAGAGAACTATCTAAAAAGTATAGCTTCTATTTCGAGAACTTAAAAAACATCAATCAATCAATTCCAACATTAATACGCTACGCAAACCTAAGTGCCTTTAAGCTCGGCGAAATTGAAGACGCTAAGAAAAGACTTAAAACAGCTCTCTCTATTAGAAATATTAATCGAAATTACAGAGCAAATATTAAATTAGAATTGGCAGACATCACCCTATTGGAGAATAAAAAATGGGATGCCATTCTTCTCTATTCTCAAATTGAACAAAGAAATAAAAACAACCCAATTGGATACGAAGCTAAACTTAAAAAAGCGAAGGTTTCCTACTATCTTGGAGAATTAGATTGGGCAAAAGCACAGTTAAATGTTTTAAAAGGAAGCACATCTAAATTAATTGCTAATGATGCCTTAAACTTATCTCAACTCATTAATGATAATACAACACTAGACTCAACCTACTCTGCTATGAAATATTATGCCGAAGCTGATTTCCTTATTTTTCAAGGAAAAGTGGATTCGGCAAAAGTCATGTTGAATAATTTCTTTAAAACTTACCCTGGACACAGTTTAAGCGACGAAGTGCATTACGAAATCTATAAACTACACTATTCGCAGCATCTGTACGAAAAAGCGATTCGCCAATTAGATCTTATCATTAAGGAACATCCCTACGAAAACCTTGCGGCCAAAGCCCTTTACAAACAAGCTGAACTCTTCGATCTTCAAAATCGAAAAAAAGAGAGTGGAGATAATTATAAAATAATAATTATAGATTACCCCGAAAGTATCTATTCTATTGAGGCACGAGAACGCTATTCTCTTATAAGAAATTCACAGTAATTAAGTCAGTATATTTCAGTCTATATAAATTAAAATACAATGATTATTTACAACACCAGCTATATACTTCATAGCACTATAGAAAACGAATTTTGCAAGTGGATGAAAGACAAATTCATTCCATTAATTAAAGAAACGGGAACTTTTAACCAGAACTATTTCTGTAAAGTAATGGTACAACAAGAAGATGGTAGTCAAACCTATTCTTTGCAACTTTTTTTTAAAAATGAAGCATTGCTAAATAAATACATACAAGATTTCGAGCCAAAATGCAAAGCCATTTTTGTGGCCAAATATCAAACTAACATCCTAACATTCTCATCAACTATGGTTGAGTGTGGTGTTACGCACTAGAACTTTAGATAAAAGGTCATTTCATCATTCAAAACCACAATTTTGAAGAAACAAACGCAAGCCTATATTTTTGCTCTCACAGCAATTTTAGCATGGTCTACTGTAGCTACTGCTTTTAAAATAGCTTTAAAAGGTATGGACTACATCCATCTCTTGGCTATTTCATCTGCAGTTGCTATGATCTTTTTTGCAGCACTACTTTTCTTAAAAGGAAACTTTAATACTAAAGTTCTAACAACTAAATCTGATTTAATTCATTCAGCTTTTTTAGGATTTCTAAACCCTTTCTTGTATTACTTTATCCTCCTTAAGGCCTATTCTCTTCTATCGGCTCAGTTGGCTCTTAGTTTAAATTACATTTGGCCCATTACATTGGTACTACTTTCGATTCCTCTTTTAAAGCAGAAAATAGGATTGAAAAGTATTTTCTGTATTCTCATCAGTTTTTTCGGGGTGATTATTATTGCAAATAAAGGATCAGTTACAAGTATACAAGCCACAAATTCGTTGGGGATCGTATTAGCATTAGGTAGCTCAATTATCTGGGCTTTATTCTGGATTTTCAATACAAAAGATAAGCGCGAGGATCTGCACAAGCTATTCTTAAATTTTCTTTTTGGATCAATTTACAGCATCATAACTTTGCTTATTGTAGTTGATTTTAGTTTACCGGATTACAAAAGCTTAGGAGCTGCGACTTATATTGGACTGGTTGAGTGTGGCATAGCTTATATTTTTTGGCTGAAAGCCATGAAACTTACCACAAGTACTGATAAAATAGGGAATTTGGTTTTTCTTAGTCCCTTTATTTCTCTTTTTTTGATTCATTTATTTATTGGAGAAACAATATATCTTAGTACTTGGATTGGCCTTTCCATTATTATAACAGGCATCATATTACAAAAAGTTTCAACTAAAAACCTGAAAAATTGAAGAACGACAGAATCATTATGGGCATTGACCCTGGAACCAACTGCATGGGTTATGCCTTACTCAAAGTCGTTGGAAAAAAACCTATCATTTTAATATCAGGTACTCTGGATTTAAAAAAACTAGGTGATCCTTATTTGAAACTTCAACGTATTTTCAAACGTACTCTTCAAGTAATTGATGAATATCAACCTGATGAATTAGCTATTGAATCTCAATTTTTTGGAAAAAATGTTCAATCAATGTTAAAATTAGGACGAGCACAAGGTGTTTGTATTGCTGCCGCTTTACAACGAGACATACCTATAACTGAGTATGCTCCCCGAAAAATTAAATTAGCTGTAACAGGAACAGGAACTGCATCGAAAGAACAAATGGCAACCATTATGGAACGTTACTTCAATATTCCCAACTTCCCTACAAATGCTGATGAGACGGATGCTATAGCAATTGCTCTTTGTCATTTTTTTCAATCCAATCCTCTCCTCGGTTCAAAGAAAACCAGTTCTTGGTCTGATTTTGTCAAGCAAAACCCTAATAGAGTTAAATGAAATCAAACTTTTCTGCATAAAAAAAGCCGCATCTTAGCGGCTAATACATTTAAAATCAAATAGATTTATCTATTTGAAATTCGATCTAATTTTCTCAGCAACTTCGGCTAATTCTTCCTGTGAAGGGCTCAATTTTGGATTGGAAAAATTCAGATCTCCAATAGCGTTTAAAGGTACTAAATGAATATGCGTATGAGGTACTTCAAGGCCAATAACAGCCACTCCAATACGTTTACATTCAATTGATTTTTCCACTGCTTTTGCAACACGCTTAGCAAAAACATTCAGACCCGCTAATACATCATCTTCCAAGTCGAAAATATAGTTTACTTCAGCTTTAGGAATCACAAGCGTATGCCCCATAGCTAATGGACTAATATCTAAAAATGCGAAATACTTATCGTCTTCAGCAATCTTATGGCAAGGGATCTCACCATTTACGATTTTTGTAAATAGGGTTGACATAGCTCTTATGTTTTAATTAATTTTATGGCGTATACGTTTCAAAAGCGAAACGCACTACATAGAAATATCGATAATTTCGAATGGAATAACTCCGTTTGGAACCTGAATATCTACAACATCTCCTACAACTTTGCCAATTAGGCCTTTTGCAATTGGGGTGTTAATAGATAATTTTCCTTTCTTAAAATCAGCTTCTGTTTCAGAAACTAAGGTATAAGTCATAACGGCACCATTCTTTTGGTTCTTAATTGTCACCTTATTTAGCATCTGAACTTTAGAAGTATCGATTTTACTCTCATCAATAATACGACTATTGATTACAATCTCTTTCAATTGAGAAATCTTAGCTTCAAGTAAGCCTTGTGCTTCTTTTGCTGCATCGTACTCAGCATTCTCAGATAAGTCGCCCTTATCAATAGCTTCTCCAATTTGTCTTGAAATTTCAGGACGTTCAACCGATTCAAGTTGCTCCAACTCAGCTTTTAATTTCTTAAATCCTTCTTCTGTTATGTATGAATATTTAGACATAAATCCTCCTATTATTTTTCTATCGTTTTATTTGATTTTTTCTTATTATACCAATTAAACAATTTATTGCTTACTTGATATAAAAACAAAAAGAATCCCACCACTGCGGAACTCTTTCAGGTGCAAATATATACATTTAAAATAAATACACCTATATGATAATGAATTGGCACTGATATAAAAGTACTAAAAAACTTAATTAGATATACTTTCTATCTAATATTTCCTTAGAAATAATAGCCTGTCGCCAATCAAACACGTCACTTTCTTCTATATTATCCTCAATATTGTCCAAATCCTCTACCTCCATTATCAAAGAAGTATCATGCTTGACGGATTCAACTGGTCGCTCATATTTTTCTACCTTCTCTTCCTCTTCTTCAATAATATCTTCTTCTATTACCTGATAAGGATGATCTTGCTGAGGAGCAAAACTATTTGCACCTAATAAGGAATCAAATAGGTTCTCAACCTCAAAGGGCATATCATCTTCTTTCCTCTCTACTTCTACATCTTCGAAATTTTCGGCTGGTTTTTTCTTTTTCTTAAGTGCACCTACAATTACAAACAAAGCCATTAAAATGAGATAGAGTATATTTCCCCAGTTCTCGTCCATAGTTGAATTATTAATTCTTAAATTTAGGCCCATTCCAAAAATAGCATTCATGAAATCGAGACTATCAAATTTACATTATTTTTTTATATTCCTGCTCCCATTAATTGGTTTTTCTTCTTGTAGTAAGGATACTAATATTGACGACATAGTACCTCATGTCAAAATTGACTTCGAATATTTAGACAATGAAAATAAGCTGGGAGCGGTAGGCAATAGCATCTATCTAGATGAAAATGATATTGTGACTCATGCAGCTGGTTATAAAAATCATGGAATTATTATTGTCAGACTAAGTGATGGTTATGCTGCTTTCGATGCCACATGTACAAATGATGTAGAGGCTAAAGAACATATCGAATTAGATGGTGTTTTTGCTGTATGTCCAAATTGTGATAGCAATTTTAATATCTTGCAAGGAGGTCAACCATTTAATGGTTCTGAAGCACGCTACAGTTTAAAAAAATACAATACATCGGATAATGGATCCAATAATCATGTTAAAATAAGAGTCTTCAATTAGAATAAAAATCTTCTATTCAATCGCCAATAAATTTCTGCATTTAATTCCTCTCAAATTTAAAATCTAATTATTACTAAACAAACCTCACGAAATTATACAAGAGAGCTCACTTAGGTAAAAAACTAATCTTCACATACTAAAGATAAGAAAATCAGGACACAATACAAATAAACAAAATTTTCTAATTGCTCTAATTTTAATAAAAACACCTTGTAGTCTTTATTAATATTGCATATTTTCAGTTACTACTCAAAAAGAAATCTAACTGAAAAACTATGAAAAAAGTATTATTAATCCCCCTTCTTGGCTTATTTCTGATTCCGTTGAAGGGTTTCGCCAGCGAGGCCGATTTGGTCGTACCCAGTTTAAAACAATCTATCTTCGATGGTATGGGAGGAATTAATGGCTGGGATCTCCTTCTTTATGGTATTATTGTTATTGTTCTTGGGCTTATATTTGGACTAGTTCAATTCAATAAAATAAAGAAACTTCCCGTACACCATTCCATGGCAAAAGTTTCAAATATTATTTACGAAACCTGTAAAACCTACTTACTACAACAGGGTAAGTTTCTTATTATCTTGTTTGCTATTATTGGTGTGGCTATTTCCTATTACTTTATCGCTTTAGCACACATGTCTATTCCTAAGACTCTTCTCATTTTACTATGGACAGTTCTTGGAATTCTGGGATCGTATGGTGTTGCTTGGTTTGGTATTCGCATTAATACCTACGCCAACAGTAGAACGTCATTTGCTGCTCTTAAAAAACTTCCATTTAATGTGATGTCTATTCCTTTGCAAGCTGGAATGAGTGTGGGCTTGTTATTAATCTGCGTAGAGTTGATTATGATGATTGCCATTCTTCTTTTTATCCCGGGCGAAAGCGCAGGAGCTTGTTTTATTGGATTTGCCATTGGAGAATCTTTAGGTGCATCTGCTCTAAGAATAGCTGGTGGTATCTTTACCAAAATTGCTGATATTGGTGCTGATTTAATGAAGATCGTCTTCAAAATTGATGAAGATGATCCACGTAACCCTGGTGTTATTGCCGACTGCACAGGTGATAATGCTGGTGATAGTGTGGGTCCTACGGCTGATGGATTTGAAACCTATGGTGTAACTGGTGTAGCACTTATTACATTCATTATTCTAATGTTTGGTGAAACGGGCTTACTCCCCAATGTCGAATTTGCATCAACTCTAATCGTTTGGATCTTTGCTATGCGTGTCTTAATGATCTTTACCTCCGTTTTATCATACCTAGTTAATCAAGCAATCGCAAAAGTAAAATATGCAAAAGAAGAACGATTTGACTTTGAAGCGCCATTGACCTCATTAGTATGGATTACTTCAATCATTTCGATCATCGTAACCTACGCCTTAAGTTATGTCTTAATTTACGATCTTCCTGAAGGTTTATGGTGGAAACTTTCCACGATTATATCTTGTGGAACTCTTGCTGCGGCAATAATCCCTGAATTCACAAAAGCCTTTACCAGCTCAAAATCTCGTCATGTAAGTGAGGTAGTGAGTGCCTCTCGTGAAGGAGGAGCTTCCCTAACAATTCTATCTGGGATGGTAGCTGGTAATTTCTCAGCATTCTGGAAAGGGATGGTTATGATGGCATTAATGGCAGTTGCTTTCTACACCGTTCAAGATTTAAGCTTATTTGGAGAATACCCTGGCATTTTTGCCTTTGGTT
>Ga0209272_10000459_pt1 | contig 34031 bp, 32 predicted proteins | sample tdDd002_FD_187125 | JGI IMG/M metagenome (GOLD analysis project Ga0209272, IMG submission 187125) | Marine sediment microbial communities from the Atlantic coast under amendment with organic carbon and nitrate - tdDd00.2 (SPAdes)... | ecosystem: Environmental > Aquatic > Marine > Coastal >... | reverse complement strand
TTCATAGAATTGGTAGAACCGGACGTTCTAAAGATTCAGGAAAGACCTTCTTATTTGTTAATGAAGAGGAAATACCTACATTAGAGTTGTTTGAAAAAACTCTAAACTTTAAGATCCAAAGAAGTGATATTTAGCACTTCTCATAAAGTTGCATATTTTATTAATATCAAGAGAAGTGACATTTAGTCACTTCTTTTTAATTTGCATATCTCTCTAAAATACAAAGAAGCAGCATTTAGCTACTTCCTTTATTAGTCTTTGTATTTTTTTGATATATCTATAAACCGCTCTTCTAACACTAAAAAAGCGTCTACTAAATCGGGATCAAAATGAGAACCTCTACCTTCTAATATAATTTTTTTTGCCTTTTCGTGTGTAAATGGTGGTTTATAAACCCTTGCTGTTACAAGGGCGTCATATACATCTGCAAGGGTCATAATTCTACCGCATATCGGAATTTCTTCACCTACAAGACCTCTTGGGTAACCTGATCCATTCCATTTTTCATGATGGGTATATGCAATATCATGAGCATATGAAATAAATAGTTCGCCAGGTAATTCTTCTTCAATGGCATCAATAGCCATCTTTCCAAATAGAGAATGTTCTTTCATTATTTCAAACTCGTCATCCGTTAAAGGTCCTGGCTTTAATAGAATACTATCTGGTACACCGACTTTACCAACATCATGAAGAGGTGCTGACTTAAACATCGCTTCAATAACTTCATCTGTTAAATAATGAGAATACTTTTCATTACTTTTTAGATGTTTTGACAATTCCAACAAATAATACTGTGTTCTTTTGATATGTGCGCCTGTTTCTGGATCCCTAAACTCTGCCAAAACACCCATAGACTTTAGAATTGTATCTCTTGTTTTTTCAATTTTTTCGGTCCGCTGCTGTACCATTAATTCTAATTCGTTTTGATAATTCTTAATAAATAAATAGTTTTTTATCCTTGACGAAACAATGACTGGATTAAAAGGTTTTCTGATAAAGTCTACAGCGCCTACCTTTATGCCATAAGCTTCATCTTTTTCATCTGATAATGCAGTTAAGAATATCACTGGGATATGCATCGTCTCTTCATTTGATTTCAACTTTTTACATACCTCATAACCATTAAGTTCAGGCATCATAACATCTAATAAGATAACATCTGGTTTATTAGCATTTGCTAAAGCTAGTCCGCGATATCCATCTAAAGCAACTAACAGATTGTAATCGTGACATAATAAGTCTACTAAAATGTCAATGTTTTCCTCAGTATCATCTATGATTAATATTGTATTATTCAACCTTTCCCTCCAAATCTCTTATTAGCAACTCTAGATTCTCCTCTGCAATATCATATTGATAGCGCTTGATTTGTTTACACATCATTTCATATAGTTTTGCAATCGAATGTCTAGGTTGATATGATTCTAACTGATTCATAATATTTTTAATTTGATTGATATAACCATTTTTAAGAGGTTCAATGAGCGATTCCAAAAGTTCATAGAAAGCTTTATCATTAACTTCTTTTTCCACAACTTCAGCATCAAATTGTGACAATGCCATTTCGATAGCTTTTATCATTTCCATGTAATTCTCTGTTAACAACTCTAATTTATTTTTGTATCCTTTTTTTCTCTCATCTACATAAATTTCAAGTACTTGAATTTCTTCAAATAGCCATTCTGCTCCCAAATGACCTAGTAATCCCTTTAAAGTATGAAGTATTCTTTTTTCATCACCAGTTTTCTTTAAAATGTGATGTTTTACAAGTTCTAAATCATTCTTATGATCAGTTACAAATTTACTTAAGATATTTAAGTACAACGTTTCATTCCCATTACATCTCAACAAACCCAAACTTGTGTTAATATTTTTTATATGAAGGTTAAAAGGTTTTTGACCCAACCACTTCAAAATAGTCTCAATCATTTCGCTTTGATTAATAGGCTTTATAATAAAGTCGTTCATGCCATAGTTCATAGTCTTTATTTTTGAATCGGATCTTGCATCAGCAGAAATTGCAATAATAGGAATATGATCGTATATGCTATGTTTTCTGATATATTTTGTGGCTCCGAATCCGTCCAACACAGGCATCTGAATATCCATCAAGATAAGATTACACGGCTCACCCGATTCCAAGTAATCAATTGCCAATTGACCATTATCTACACATATTGATTCAATGCCATACGGCTCTAGAAACTCTGAAATAATCTGTTGATTGATTTCATTATCTTCTGCAATTAAAACCTTGTTTGGATTTCCTGGATCAATATCCTGCGCAACAAAGTCCAACATGGTAGAATCAACGATATCAGAGGATGATTCAAAGTTAGCTGTGAAATTAAACTCACTGCCTTCTTCATAGGTACTCTCAACCCATATATCACCTTCGAATAATTCAACCAGTTGTTTACAGATTGTCAATCCCAATCCAGTACCACCGTATTGTCTTGTAATAGATGTATCAGCCTGTTCAAATGAGTCAAACAGTTTTTCTATTGCCACTTCTGTAATACCAATACCAGAATCTTTTACTGAAAACTGCAACATAAAATAGTCTTCATTATTTGTGTCACTATAAACTCTATCAATATAAACTTTTACAAAGCCTTCAGATGTAAATTTAATGGCGTTACTCACTAAGTTAAGAAGTACTTGACCCAATCTATAAGGATCCCCTTTTAAATAACGGGGTACTGTTTCTGCTACCTCAACTGATAGTTCCAGTCCCTTTTCATTGGCTTTATCCATCATCATACTTTTTATATGTGTTGTAATAGATTCTAATGAGAACGGTACTTTTTCTAAAACCATCTTACCAGCTTCAACTTTTGAAACATCTAAAATATCATTAATTAAAACCAGCAAATGTTTTGCTGCTTCATTAATTTTAATCAAATAATCCTCTTGTTTTGGTGTCATTTCAGTTTTTAAAGCAAGATGTGTTAAACCAATAACAGCATTCATAGGCGTTCTAATCTCATGACTCATATTGGCTAAGAAATCAGACTTTGCTTTTGTTGCATCCTCTGCTTCTTTTTGGGCTTTTAAACGTTCTCTTGTTTCAAGTGTAATTGTCAGCAAATCACTTATCGCTCTTAAAAAACTTATTTCATCAGGTACCCATGTTCTATACTCTAGCGCTTGCTCTGCTTTTACAACACCTATGACTTCTCCCCTAAACCATATTGGTACATGAAGGGATGCAAAAATATTTTTATCTATAAAATGGTTATACATCGTTTTGTAATCACTATTCTCCAAGGATGACATAATAATCTGAGATCCAGATAACATAGTATCAAAATAATCTCTGTAGTCATTCATTCTTAATATTTCTTCATCCTTAGTAATTATATCTGTCACAACATAATGATATTGACACTTTAAAATTGTATTCATTTCATCAAAAAAACATATTGAACAGCCATTTGTCTCTAAGCCCGACACGACAGATTCCATAATGACTTTCAGAGATGCCAACAGATCCGTGTTTGTCAGTTCAGTATTTTGAGTCAAACTTTGCAAAATCCACTGTTGTCTTGTAAGTCTTTTATTTCTTAGAAGCATATCGGTTTCACGTTCTTTTTCAATTGTAATATCTTCTTTTACACCTATATAAGAAACAATATTCTTAAATTCATCAAACATAGGTGAGATAATTGCTGATTCCCAATAGAACTCCCCGGACTTCTTTTTATTGTAAAATACACCTTTCCAAGTTTCACCACTACTAATCGTATCCCATAGGGTCTTGTAAAACTCTTCATCATGATAGTCTGATTTAATGATACTCGTTCTTTTACCAATCGTTTCTTCAAGTGAAAACTCTGTCATCTGTTCAAATGCAGGATTAACATAATCAATCAGACCATCAGCATCTGCAATAACAATGCCTACTGGTGATGTATCAACTGCTTTTGATAGAAGGTCCAATTGTTTTTCAGACTCTTTTAACTGATTGATGTTAATATGCACTCCCGAAACTGTCTTTGCAGTACCGTCTTCGCAATACTCAAGAATCTCTCCTCTTGCCAGTATCCACGTCCATTCTCCAGAACTGTTTTTTAGCCTAAATTCCTTATTAATACTCTGGTCGATACCTTTTGCTATCTTATCAAGCTTTTCAGTCATAAATAATGAATCGGTTTCATGCATTAATCCATAAAACCATTCATCATTGAGTTCATAAGTTTCTTTGTCATATCCTAACATACTGAACCATTGATCATTTTCATACGATTTATTATTTACCACATCCCATTCCCAATAACCAACATCTGCCGATTTCAACGTTGCTTCCATACGTTCTTGAGAAAGGTGTAATGACTTATAAATTTCTTTGAGTTCTGTATTTTTCTTATGATATTTTAACTCATAATGAACTTTTTCTCTTTCAATCAGGATTTTATCTGTCACGTCTATACATGATCCCGTTAATAGTACTGGTATATTATCTTGTAATAAAACTACAGCAGTTGTTCGAATATAAAATTCGTCCTCACCGCTTACAATTCTATATGTTAAGTCTAGGTTCTCTTGTTTCTCTAATACATTGTTCATGGCATCATCAACTAAATGTTGATCTTCAGGATGTATTAACGTTTTCCAATGACTCAACTGATAAATTGTTGTGTCAATTGAAATATGATGAATTTTAAACATATTATTATCCCAGATCAAATCATCTGATACAACATCGTAATCCCAAGTGCCAAGTGAAGCAACTTCTGTTGCAAGTGATAACCTTTGATCTAATTCTTTTCTGTTTTCTTCAATATCATAATAACCCATTTTTTTTATTAACTCTTCTTCAAGAATTGGGGCTAATACATAATCTTTAATACCCATATCGAAAAACTGTTTTATTTTTCTTTGTGTTGCTGATTTACAAATAACAATAATCTTCTGTCCTAAATCAAGCAAGGTCTGACTCTCAAGTAAAAACTTTTTTTCGTCTACTAACAACCATTTGGTCGTGCCAATTTGATCAATAGAATCAACCAATTGATAAGTTTTTTTCAATCTTTTTAAAACAGTATGTAACTTGGTACAATCGTAACCATATATAGTAATTTCTTTCATTTTAATCACCCGTTAATCCTATACCCAAAGTTACAAAAAATAACAAAAAAACAGCATTAAAGCTGTTTATACATTGTTTTTGTAATATAGTTCATACATTCCATTAAGTTTTTCAATGCTTCTTCACCTAATGACTCATATTTATCATGAACGCCTTTCATAACTTGAAAATAACAAGCATCAAGTTTGGCTTTTCCTTTTCGAGTAATATGATAGACTTTTTTTCTACCATCAATATCATCTTTAACACTTTCTAAATAATGTCTTTCTGTTAGGTTTTTTACGACTCTTCTACCTTGACTAGTAGACATATATAGGTCTTTACAGAGATCTGAGAAATATTTACCTTTAAAGAAATACAGATATTCTAAAATGCTGTATTCTAATTGAGTGATTCCTTCAGGCTGATACTCTTTAGTTATTTCAAAAGCATCTCTTTGAATATCACTTATAAATTGAAAATAAACTTGATTAAAAGTGTCTTGTTGCATTTTATCCTCCAATCATCTCAAATAACATTTTTGCGACCAATGCAAAAGATACTATTATAAATACTGGTTTAATAAAGCGCGCACCATTCTTTACCGCTAATGTGGCTCCTACCTTAGCACCAATAATCATCGCAACTGCCATAGGTAACCCATATAAAAACCAAATCTGTCCATTGATCAGAAACAAAATAAGTGCAGTGAAATTACTTGTAAAATTCATGAATTTAGAATTGGCTGAAGCTTTCTTAAAGTCATAACCAAAAATACCAATTAGACCAAATATTATAAATGATCCAGTACCAGGTCCGAAGAAGCCATCATAAAATCCAAGTCCTACTGCCAGAATCATACCCAATATGATTTTCTTTTTAGTCAATCCTGTAAACTTGTTATGTAATCCCAAATCCTTCTTTAAAAGCGTATATGATCCAATAATTAAAACCATGACAATAATCAATGTTTTAAGAAACTCCGGATCCATTAATAGTACAGTTGTAACACCTAAAGCTGAACCGATTAATGAAAGTGGTAATAAGTACTTTAGCAAAGAAAAATTAACTTCTCCACTTTTAAAATAATGGTACGCTGAAGAAATCGTCCCCATTGATGATGCAAATTTATTGGTTCCAAGTGCTAAATGAGTCGGCATGCCTGTAGCCAATAAAGCCGGGATTGTAATTAAACCACCGCCGCCTACAATGGCATCCACCATAGCACCTAAGAAACCAGCCATACAAACAATAATAATTTTTATAACCATGCTACCCTCCAACGTTAACCATTATATCACAAATTAACGAAAAAGAAGTATAGCTTTCAATCACAATTATATTATTTAAACAACCAAAGGATGGACATCACTTTTCTCAAATACTAATTTTAAAAATCTCTCTAATTCATGATCCCCTTCTAACTCCACAGGCTCTATAACTTCTAAAAATAAAATAGGTTTAATAAACTTTAACGTAACTAATCCATTCTTTACGGTACATGACTCTAAGTACTCAAATGGATAATTGACACCCCTAAAGATCAAACTAGAGTCGTATATCCCACTATTGCCTTTAGTACTTCTCCAGAATAAGACATCCAATAAAAGCATTAAACCCAATACAACCAGCTTCCATACACCAGAAAACCCTATAATCAAAATTATGCCAAGTATATTCACACCAATAATAGTCAACCAACCTATTTTATTACTTTGAGTGGTTTCAATAACAAGTTCAGGTTTTGAATGCATGATAACTTTGAATTCTAATAAAACTAAAATCGTAGGGATTACGGATATAATTAACATTACAATTGGAACTACTATTAAAAAAAGAAAACTGTTTTCTTTATAAAAATCACTCGCTGAAGAATCATATATAACAAAGAACTGAAAGAATAATATTGGCATATTGTAACAAAATGCGATTAAAGAATTTAGTGTACTTTTTTTGATTCTCATACGTCCTCCATTAGTAAATAAACTTACGACTCATTAAAACAGTATTTTCTAAATAGTCATTTCCCATAATACCGTTATCGTATGATAAAATTTGATCTCTATCATCTGACACTATCATAAAATCATTCTTTAAATAGAATTGTTGTGCCCATACGGCTTTTTTATGAACAAGCAAAACTATTTCTTTAGTATGTAATTCTTTTAAAGAGTTCTTTAAATTTTCTATTACCATACTTCCAAAACCTTTGTTTTGGAAGTCCGAATGTATATAACATGCCACTAAGTACACCGTTTGATCGCTAAGAGTTTTTGTTCCAATGAATCCAATTGCATCGTTATCATTTTCAATTATGAAAGTATCATAACAACTGGATAGTCCACGTTCCATAAACTTTTCAGCTTGATTTCTAAAAGCATTTGGCATGAACGCCTCATAAAGAGGTGCTACTGAAATACATGTATCAGAAAGTATTGACAGATCTTTATCTTTTGCCGATCTCAAATTGATCATCTTACCTCAAATCTTTATTTTCTACAAAACTCATACTAGTTGATTCTTGTACATATTGAGTGTTACATGAAGTTCTTTAAGTTACAGCTAAAATACCTTTAGCAAAATTTCTTAAACCTTCATTAGGAGCTACCTTGATATAGTCATTAAACAATTCAGTACACTCTTCTTTAAGCATGCCACTAAATGTTTTAGGAATCGCATATCCTGGTTTGTTGGATGTACGATTTTTTATTTCATCAATAAATCCAATTGCACCATCAATGGGCGCTTCAACAGAGTAATGTATCTCCCCTAAGAAAAATGACAAAGATGCACCTAGACACATCATACAAGGTTCTAAAGTTACAAACATCTTCATTTTACGTCTATCAGCATATGAGTATTTTTGCTTATCAACTTCCATAAGTGCTTTTAACTCAGCATGAACCAAGAATCTTTCATCATTAAATTCTGATGTATAAGCTTTTGTAACTATATCATCATCTTTAAATATCACTGCTGCTATAGGCATTTCACCTTTTTCCAATGCCTCTTTGGCAAGATTATAAGCGATTTTCATTTTATCACGATTATCCATTTAGTCTCCATTTCATTTATATGTAACATTTAGTTTAATTCAATTCGTGTATTACAACAACTGACTCGTATACACTTTAATGGCTTCATTGAGTCTCCCTAAATTTTATAAGTTGGCTTCATTTGTATATGATCATTATTAAATTTTTTTTGAACCTTCTTCAAATTTTATAAACTGGCATCTAAACATTGAATCAATTATATTAACAGTAATTATTATCCCTAATGCTATATATTTAAACAAACCACTAAATAGTCCAATTGCAATTATACTTTGAAAGTATAAAGCAAAATATTTCCACCTCGATTGAGGTGTAATAGTGACTCTACTACCACAATGCTTACAATTGAAGCCTTTCGTTGAGTTCGTAGTTATTTTTTTCATACTGTTTAACGAGGCTTCACGACAATATGGACATATCTTCATATTAATCATATCCTCCATTTGATTGACCCAAATCATCGTATTCTTCAAGTGATCTTATTATCTTCTTAATCTCTTCTAATGCCTCTCTTAAAATAATTGCCTCTTCAATTTCAGATGCATTTGAGTCATGCCAATACAATGAATACTCTGTATTATCATATTGAATCCAAAGTTTATAAACATTACTTGGAGTAACCAATCGAATAGAATCTTTTGGTGGATTTTCCATATATGGCGGTTTATAATTTTTAGGATAAGAAACGATATTACTCTTTTGAATCCATGCATATATATTCTCAAGGTTCTTTTCACTTATTACAAGATCTGCAGATGCTAAACCATCCAGAACCAAATCTTTTTGGACAGTACCTTTTACTGTATTAATACCGCTATGTTGATTGGCTTGTTCAACACCGAAGGTAAACACAATTTGAAAATCAGAAGGCATCTTATCAGGCATTGTATTCGAATCAATCAAAGTAGTATTATCTTTGTTAAGACTCGTAGGTTCCATTTCCTCAATATCTTTATTGCATCCGATTAAAATCATACTAATGATTAAAATACATAAAGAAATTATAATCACTTTATATTTCATCATAAAATCCTTTCATATAATTAATTTATAATCCCTAATTAACTTCTGATCCACCCCAGTCTACAACAGTAAAACCTTCTCTTACGGTTTCAGTTAGTATCTGCGGTTCTAGTTCTTCTTTAACTTCAATGCCTTCAAATAACATAAATACACGAATGAGAGACTGTGGTTTAGGAGTGATCTCTAATCTTGCTATCTCATCATAAGACTCCTGCATGAAGTGAATTTTATTATATGGGTTATGTTCCATCTCTGGCAACCAATAAGTTATAAAATCATTTCTTTCTCTATAATTCAAACCCATTAATGCTAGCTTTTCATCAAGAAATACAGCAGTGTCTTCACCTGCAACAAGAAATCCAGTATCAATTGATAAAGTCTGTTTTGTTATCCCTTCCCAATATAAATAAGCATATTGATGATCATCTACAACAAGTTCACCGTCAGGATAGGCAATGACTTCCCACCCCACTTTATATTCTGGATATGTCGTTGTTAACTCACACGTTGTGATGAGTTTTACAGATACTTTAGTTTCAACTTCTGGATATAAGTAGATTATCGGTTTTTTACAAACTGTACTGATTTGTGGAAATTTAACGGATGATAGTTCTTTATAAAGTGTTTTGACATCCTCGTGCTCTGTTTTGAGTATTTCTGTCTCATCAATATATAAAAGTGTAAAGTCTTTACGGACTTCAACAACTATCTTTCCATCTTTTAACTCAATGGTTAGATAAAACACCCCTTCATCACCATTTGAATTAGCTTCATCAACAACGCTATAGTCTAAATGGCTTAGGGTATCAAATAAGGGTTCCCACTCTTCTAGAGCATACTCCGTCCGATTGGTGTAATTAATCAAAATCGGATCATTAGTTGTGAAGGTTTTGACGTCACTATTCGAAGTCGCTTCAATGCTATTTACAGATAACATAACAGAATCATCTGGAATCGGATTTATGATACTTTTTATTGTATTGGCATTTGTTTTATGTAATATATCAATTCGTTGATTGCCATTTGATATGCTCATTTTAACAACTTCATCAAATGATAATTCTACTTGTTTCTGTACAACTTCATTACATCCCATCAATATAAAACAGATAATGATAATCCATACTCTTTTCATTTTCACCTCTTACTCTTTTAAAAATTCCATATATAGGAACAAGTTTAATATTATCATATATAAATTTCTGCCTCAATAAATACACAAGAATGTAAAATTAGTAATTGTTTTTTAATATAAAGTAATAATGGTTATTCTTATTGTCAACCTCGTTAGGAAACAAGTTGACAATGCAGTGGTATTGGTTATAATAAATATGACAAAACAAAATATTAAGGAGAAATTATGAAACTAACAACACAATCAATGATTAGAATTGCAATTGCAACAGCATTAATCGCAGTAGGTGCTCAACTCAAAATCCCATCACCTCTTTCTGGGTATTTTACATTACAACTGCCCATGGTCATCATCACAAGTATCATTTTAGGCAAAAGAGATGGTTTCTTGGCAGTAGGAACTTACTTACTAGGAGGACTTTTAGGTATCCCATGGTTTGCCGCTGGTGGTGGTATCGGTTATGTCCTTAAACCAACATTTGGTTTTCTGTTATCCTTTTTAACAGCCTCATTATTCTCAGCACATGGCTCGAAAGACAATAAAATGATACCTAGTTTGGTCTTTGCAACAATTGGTACTTTATCGGTATGGGTGATTGGTATGCTTTATTATACTGGCATCAATATCATGTATTTAGGCAAAACAGGCAGTTATATTGCTGCCCTTGTTTCAATACTCTCTCTAGATTTAGTCTTGGATTTAGCACTTACCTACTTCTCAGTCGTTATTGGACTTAGAGTAAAAAAGCAACTAGGAGCATAATATGATTTGGTATCCTTATACACAAATGAAAACCATGGATGAACCTATAAAAATAATTGGTGCAAAAGGCATCTACCTACATACTGAAACTCAAAAGTTAATAGATACAACCAGTTCTTGGTGGAGTGTCATTCATGGCTATAATAACCCAGAACTCAATGCTGTTTTAAAAGAACAAATTGATGTATTTTCTCACGTGATGCTGGGCGGTTTGACCCATGACCCAGTAGAGAAATTATCTGATAAACTAAAAGATATGTTACCAGGTGATTTGAACTACTGCTTCTATTCAGACTCAGGCAGTGTTGCAGTTGAGGTCTCATTAAAGATGGCCATTCAATATTTCTTTAATCAAAACAAGCCCCTGAAAAAAGGGATTATTGCATTAGAACATGCTTATCACGGCGATACATTTAAAACCATGGCTGTTGGAGATGATGAGGACTACCATCTTGCCTTTCCAGAAAAAGAAGGTGTTTATCATATCAAACCTGATAAAACCCTATTGGAAAATCTTTTAATCAACCATCATGAAACGGTTGCTGCCTTTATTGTAGAACCACTTCTACAAGGCGCTGGTGGTATGAAGATGTACGATGTATCTTTTTTGGAAAAAGCCAAACAACTCTGTAAAATATATAATGTTTTACTTATTTTTGATGAGGTAGCTACCGGATTTGGCAGAACTGGGCATCGGTTTGTAAGTGATTTGGTCTGTCCGGATATCATTGTATTAGGGAAAGCTTTAACAGCAGGCTATATTGGACATGCTGTTACAGTCGCTTCTGAAAAGGTTTATCGGGGATTCTATTCAGATAATCCTGACCACGCCCTCATGCATGGCCCTACATTTATGGGCAATCCACTGGCATGTACCGTAGCACTTAAATCCATTGAAATCTTTGAAAGAGAAGATTACTTATCAAAGATCAAACATATTGAAACAGAGTTGAAAAAGAACTTCAACACCTTTGAGTCAAACAAAGTAAAAGAAGTTAGGATACTAGGTGGTTGCTTATGTTTGGAAGTATACGATTCAGAAGACCTGAAAGGCTTTAAGCAGTATGCTTTAAAAAATGGTATTCATAGCAGACCATTTATCAATTATATGTATGGTATGTTTCCATATATAATTTCTGATGACTCACTCAACAAAGTGTGTGAGGTCTATAAAAACTGGTTTAAGGAGATCAAATGATAACATATATTATAGGAACTGATACAGATGCAGGTAAAACATTTTATGGTAAGTCATTGATTCAAAAAGGTCATAAAGTAATTAAACCCATTGAAACCGGTAAAGATTCTTTTGGTGATCTTATCAAAAGTGATACTTATGGTTATTGTAATCTTCAAAATTTGACTCTAGAAGAGGTTAATCTGTATTTTTTTAAAGAACCTCTATCACCTCATTTAGCTTCTGAAAGAGATTGTATCGTGATTGATAAAGACAGATTATTAACCTTTATTAATGACAATGAAGACTGTTTTATAGAGTTAGCAGGCGGTTTAATGGTTCCAATCACAAGAGATTATACACAGCTGGATTTGATAAAAGAAACTAAAGGACAAGTTGATTTAGTGGTTGGAAATAAGCTTGGGTGTATCAATCATGCCCTTTTGACACTCAATATACTTCATCGTGAACAGATTCCAATTAGAACTGTTTATATAAACGATTATGGTAAAGACCAAACACCAATGATGTTGGATAATAAAAAAGTGATACTCGATTACTGGCATAACTTAATCCAATAGAAAAATGCCTGACATGTATCTTTACACATGTCAGGCATTGATTTTATGTTTCATTTTTAGTATCTGGTTTTAAGAAATCATGGTGAATCAGATAATGTAAGTATACCGAAGAAGTCCATGCAAATGCTGGATCTACAAGTCCCTTTCCTTTTTTGGCATCAAAGTTTTCTGCCATGCCATTTACTTTCATACACTTAAAGAAACGTTTCACCAAATCTTTATGGAACTCGGTCTCTTTCATCTCTTTTAAAACACTGGTAAACATCAGCATCACTGGTGCCCATATTGGACCTCTCCAATACCCATCACTTTGATAGTGTGGACTCTTAAGTGATTCTGTTGCTAAACCATGTTCGGTTAAAAAATGATTCTCTTCTTTTAGAATATCTAATAATTTATTTTTTACCTCTGGATATAAACGATAATGTATTATCAGCGGTAAAAGACTTTGTAACGTTGATGAACCATCAATATAGGTCTTTTCTTTCATAGAATACCCTACAAATCCTTTATCGGTCCATAACATCTCCATCATACGTTCAAAGATTTGATCAGCTTCAGCGGTCAGTCGATTGCTTTCATAGGTCATTCCTAAATCAAGAGCGATTCTAGCTAGGAAATCTAACTGTCTAATCAAAAGACTTGATAAGTCTGGCGTTATAACGGGAACACCTTTTTTATAAAACGTCCCATTGTCCCATCCGGATTCATTTCCGTGTATATAATATGGCAATCCTTGTTCACTCATACGGTGTCTTAACCAAAAATTGGTTAACTTTGATATGGTATCATATACTTTTTCCAATAAAGTAATATTTTTAAATACTGGATTGATATCACACATCACTTCATATGCCCAGCCATAAACTGGAGGTTTGGCACAACTATAAGAAGCGAATTTATCATTCAGAAAATCAGGATACATACCCGATCGATCTTGATGATCTGAAAACATCAGATATTGATCAAGAGCTAAATCTGAATCTATATGTGATAAGAAGATTGCAGAAAAAACATTGTCCCAACTCCATACATTAGTCATCCAATTCTTGGACATATACATCGCATAACGCTTTAATTGACCTTCAGGTTTAACAAAATTCATCCAGGTGATATAAGATGCATCGGTCTGATCATTAGGTAATAATGTATTCCAATAATCATAAGTATATCCATGACTTCTGTGATTGATGATACTTTCAGTAAACACAGTCTTATAGGAACAAATGAAAAAGTGATAATAATGTTCTGCAACAAGTTCTATCTTGGTATTTCCCACAGTATCCCATGGCGCACTCACACTTAAAGTTCCTTTTTCTCTTTTAATACCAAATTTAACTTGTTGAGAATAACTTGTTAACTCATATATATTTTCACCCAACTCACAAATGGTGTCATAACGTTGGTGTAGGTATTTCAGTTTAAATTTGAGATTACCTTTAAATGATAACGTGTCTTCATTGATGAAAGTAATATGTAAAGCACCTTGTTTACCCATTAGATTTAACTGAGTTTCTGTCATGAGTGCAGTAACCGACTCAAAAAACTGCATTTCAAAGACTTTACCTAAATCATCATCTCCACCTCTAACATCTCTAATCCATAATTTATTTTTTATAAGTGATATGACAAAATAACTACCGAAACGGCTGAATGGAATTTTATTCATATCTATACTTTTTTTATCAATTTTCATAATAACCTCACTTCCAACTAATTATTATGATAATACTGAATTTTACAGTTGTAAAGTATTATTTAAGTCCAACTGGTGCAGCATATATTAAAAACTCATTCTCACCATCTACATCTAAGAAATTATCTAGTGCATCTTGATCATAAGCACCCACTGCACAAGTGCCAAATCCGATACTTTCACATGCCAAGTATAAGTTCTGACAAATATGTCCTGCATCCAGCAATATCAATTTTTCTGAGCAATGTGCATAACGCCATTCCATACGGTATGGAATCGCTGTCCACATAAAAGTACATGGAGCTCCAAAGGTAAAGTATTCTACTTCGTCTAAAACATTAATATCATTATGATGTACTAAAACAAGTGAATGTTCTAATGGTAAATATAAGTACAAACCTTTTGTAAGACCTTCTACTCGATCACAATAAACATAAGTCTCTATGGCATGTCGAGCACCTGCAGAAGGAGCTGATCTGTAAAAAGGTTTAGAAGGATCTTCAATACCTTGAGTTGCGTATAATAAATAAGATAAAACCTCTAGAGTTATTGGACCATCTTGATATTTTCTAACAGACCGTCTATTCTTAATCGCATTATAAACATCCAAGTAGTCAAAATCAAAGGTTGGTAACTTAATTCTATCGATAGTTGCATCTATTATCTTCACCACTTCAGGTCTTTTTTTCCCCTGTTGTTGAGGTGAATTGAATTCGTCAAAATTTAACCATGAAGGTTTTAATGCTCTGTTTCTAAAATCGTCCATAAAGGCCTCCTTATTTACGGCACCATATAATTTGTTCAGTAATGCCATCTAAATACTTTATCATTATATGATATAGAGATGAGAATATAAATTGAATTATCATATAAAAATGAAATAACCAGATAATTTATCTGGTTATTAACTCATTAATCTTGATGCATTATTCTTGCCATCAGATATTCATCTTCATACTTGCCATTTCTAATCGCAGCTTTTCTTTTTAATCCTTCTTCTTCAAAACCTAATCTTTTATAGAGGTTGATTGCTTTTTCATTGTCTGTAAAAACAGTTAACTCCACTCTCACTAACATCAACCAATTGTCTGCTACATCCAGTAGAGTCTTCATCAATGTACTTCCGAGTCCCATGCCCTGATAAGACTTATGAATCATAATACCAACACCACCTGAGTGTCTTAATCTATGATTTGCACTGACATGTAATCCCGCCATACCGGCAATTATTTCTTTTCCACCTTCATGTACCACTGCTACAAAAACATGTGCATTAGGATCCATATTAGCAATAAAATTTTCGTTTCTTTGTATACGTTCAGATGGAATTCCCAAGATATTCTCAAAGACACCAGGCATTCTCCTTAATAGATTAATACCTTTAGCGTCGCTAACTCTCACTGGTCTAATTTCATAATCAATCATATAGCCCTCCAATAGTTTTTTTTATTATATCATATAAAATATTCCAGCAATCAAAAACTCCTCTCAAACATGAGAGGAGTTAACTAAATACTATTGATTCTTAATTTTTAAGAATGTTATTCTTTCATCATATTCGACTGCACCATTTTCAAATACCAGAAGCAACTCATTATCAGCTGTTATTCCAAGATCAGAATAGCCTGCAGGTCCATCATATACACTTAGGATATTTTCAAAAGTAATCCCTTCATCTGTTGACTTTGCAATTGTCATATTCGACCGACTATAATAGTCATTTGGATATGAGTAATAAATACCATCTCCTCTAACAACTGATGACATACACACTGGTTCTTTTAATGCTTGATTTTCTTTAAGTTCTGACCATGTTGCACCACCATCATCAGAAAAGGCAAATAACTTATGGAATTTCTCATGCGGTTCAGATACCGGGTGAATTGTTCTAACTGCAATCATTAACTTACCTTGATCGTTCACTTGAGTGATTTCACATTCGTTACCATCATCAAATTGTTCACTTGGTAACCATGTTTGTCCATGATCATCACTGTATATGGCATAAGATCCACCATCTTTATAACCTGGAATAACAAGTCTTCCTTCATAGTCGCCACTGTCTATTTGGATACCGTGACCCGGTCCAACAATAGCTTCAGTGATAAATCTCGGTTCATTCCACGATATACCACCATCAGAACTTTCCATTGAATAAGTTTTGTAATCTGTAGGTTTTTCACCAGCAATGTGAAGCAAGTTTATTTCTCCGGTTACTTGATCAAACACAGGCGTCGAGTTACCAATTTTTCCGATACCATCTTCCCATCTTCTAACAACTTCTAACTCAGACCATGTATCACCGCCATCAGTACTTCTTTTTTGTACCAAATCTATATCTCCATGATCCGAAGAACCGTTTTTTCTTGCTTCTGTCATAACGATTACTGTATCATCTGTTAAAACAGTACCATCTGCTAACTGACTTTTATTCGGTATAACTAAAATCGTTGGTATTCTGAATATATCATAATCTGATTCTCCAGCTTCGAATACATGATAAGCTTCCTCGGTAATATTTTTATACTCAAAATCACCTTGTATCATGTTCCATGAACCCAGAGTCACAATCAGTAACATTGCTCCTACCATTAAAAGTACAGTATTCTTATTATAATTTGATGTAAAGAATGCTGTTATTGAGCTCATAAACGTTCTAATGATAATCAAAACAAATCCTGCAATACTTAAATAAATGACGTCATCATACAATGAAAACGGTTGAAAATAATCAACAACTACAGACTGAATAAAAGCAACTACAATCACAGCAATGACAGAAACCGTTAAAAGCAAAGCAATTACTTTCTGAACTAAAGTCATGGTCATTAAAGATGATTTTTTAAATTCTTTAATTCCACTGACTAAAATAAAACATAAGGCGATGCCAATACCCCCTGCAAATACAGGAATATTTTTAATAATATTGCTATTGTAACTAATAAATTTAACACTTGCTATCGTTAACAAAAGAAATGTTATTACCGTGAATATGATATTTATACCCTTTGTTACTTTATTAATTTTCATTTACAACCCCCATCTTATTATGTGATAAGTCCAATTTAATTTGTTCAAACGTTTTCCTATCGATTTTGTAAAACCAAATAGCAATAACGGATAAAATAATAAATACAACCGGAATTATAGTTAATGTACTTAAAATACCATTTAGTGTTTTAGTTGACTGCACTGATGCCTGTGGAGCATATTTAGTGACCTCTAAGATTAATGCTACAAACACTCCAGCCAACGCAGTAGCCAGTTTTTGACTGAAGCTAAATACGGCATATACAATACCTTCTGATCTCACACCACTTTTCCATTCACCATATTCTACGGTGTCGGGAATCATTGACCATCCAAGTGTTGATAATGCTGATATACCAAAACTACTTACAGCAGCTACTAACAATACCATTGGTATATTATCATAAGGTACAAATCCAAATACGATAGAACCAATTAATGCAATTGCTGATCCGATAAGATAGGTACCCTTTTTATCAAATTTCTTAGTGGCCATAGGAATCACTAAATTTCCTGCGACCATGGATATCACTACAACACCTAAAAACAATGGTAGTAACTCTGCATTTCCTAGATTATAAGTAACATAATAAATAGCTGCAGTTTCTCTTATAAATACAGCCATTGCACCTAATAATGATGCGATTGTTACAATCATAAGTTGATCATTTTTTAAAAGTATTGGCAATATATCTTTTACTTTATAACTGTGCTGAGAATTATGTTGATGTTTCTTTGCCTCTGATGTTGATAAAAAACAAAGCTGAAAGAAGATAAAAGCCAAAACGGAAAATACTATTGCGACCATTAGATACCCTGTTTTTGCCTCATTAAAGGCTGATACCATGGGTTCTGTCACAACAGATACAATGATAACACCAACTAACATGAAAATCATTCTTATTGAAGACAATGAAGTTCTTTCAACGGGATCATCCGTTAGTATAGATGTCAGTGATGAATATGGAATATTTACAAGGGTGTATAACATGCCCCATATAATATAAGTAATAGTTGCATAAATCAATTTACCAGTTGAATCAAAATTCGGGACAAAGAACATCAATACGGTCATAATACCCAGTGGCAAAGAACCATATAACAGATAAACTCTTGCTTTACCATGTTTCGACTTCGTATGATCAACTAGTAATCCCATAATTGGATCATTAAATGCATCCCAAATTCTTGCTATTAGAAAAATCACTCCTGCCGCCATTGGAGAAATACCTAAAACATCGGTATAGAAAAATAAGAGATAGATGACAGTCATTTGGAATAATAAGTTACTGGCAAGATCACCTAGCCCATAACCCAGTTTTGTTACTTTAGACAACTTACTCATAGCTCACATCCTTAATATTATAGTTCTGTTTCATTTCTTCTGAAATGTTTCTATGTTTTATTAATTCACCATAAAACTTACCACTTTTTCTAATCGTTCGTTTTAATGTATTATAATTAACTTCTACAAGTCCGAATCTTGGACCATATCCATCATTCCATTCTAAATTATCAAGTAAAGACCAGTGGTAATATCTCCTTATATCAACACCATCGTTGATAAGTGATACCAGTTCTTTTAAATGCTCATAGATGAATTGAGCTCTTTTTGTATCATTAGCATCTGGAATACCGTTTTCAGTGATGTAAATTGGGATTGGATAATCTTTGTACAATTGTTTCAAAATAATCGAAAGACCTTTAGGATATATTTCCCACCCTAAATCATTCTTTCTTGATTCAGGTAAAGACTCATCAACGGTCACCTCTCCAAATAACATAGCTGGATTCATCGTTGATTTGATAATATGTCTTGAATAATAATTGACACCGATAAAATCACAAAATCTACCTTGTCCTTCAGGATAACCAACTCCAAGTGGCATAGATAATTTCCCTTCGATCATGCCTTTGGTAAAAAGATCATGGAATGAAAAATCCATTAATTTTTTACTAAGATGTGTTAAAGGATTTTTAGAGTCTACTTCAAAATGCGCTAGATGGTGTGCAATACCTACCTTTGTAACACCTGTAAATTTATGATCCGCTCTTAATCGGTGTATCAGTTTATAGGCTTTTAAATGTGCTAGGATTAAATGTTTTGATGCTTTAAAATAACTTTTTATATCATCCTTATGTCCAGGAGGATATTTACCATCCATATAAGTATCTGTCACAAATACATTGGGTTCATTGATAGTACAATATTCCGAAACCAAATCCCCTAGTTCTAATACCACTTTTTCAGCGAAGATTAAAAATCGTTCTACTGTATTAGGATTAACCCATGCGCCTTCTTTTTGTAGCCATTCAGGACATGAAAAATGATGTAAAGTAACAAGTGGTTGAATCCCGTTTTTTAATAACATCGTCATTTCATCTTTATAATGATCTATACCTTCTTGAGACCACACACCTTTTACGGGCTCAATACGACTCCATTCAATACTCATTCTATATATCTCTTGATTGAGTTCACTCATAATTTGAATATCCTCAGGGTAACGATTGTAATGGTCCGCGGCTACAATACTGCTTTCATTATTGGCTATCTTACCAGCCAATGACCAATGATACCAATTCGAATTGAAATCTCCACCTTCAATTTGTGTCGCTGCTGTAGCTGAACCCAGCAATAATTTGTTAGGTATGGTTAACATATATCCTCCTCTATTGTCTCTATTTATAACCTTCTCATTATCATAGTTTTACAACCAAATCCTTTTAGTCACACCGTGTGTCACATTAACCATATCACAATGACACACGGTGTGACAAGCATTTTTTTTTAAAACTGAGTAAAAATGAAATTTTCTGGGTAAAAAATATTACTATACGGGAGGTATTATTATGAATAGAAGCATAAAAGCAAAACTAATATTAATTTTTATTTTGATTATCACTGTACCAGTAACTATATTAGGGATCTTATCATACAGAAGAAGCGCTAAAGTAGTATATGATGGATTTCTTAATTCCAACTTGGAATTGGTCAAGGAAGTTGAATATGCAGTAGAAAACTTCATGAAGTCATATGAAATTGCTGCTGAGTTATTCTCTCATAGTGAAACTACTAAAACAGCACAAACCAGTTTTGCATCTAAACAGAAGATGATGGATGAATTTCAAAGTTTTGTAGATGTGCATCCGGATGTATTGTTTGTATATATGGGAACTGAAAAAGGAGAAATGTTCGATCCTAGTTGGTTAGATGTTCCTCTTGACTATGATCCAACTAGCAGACCATGGTACGTTCAGGCAAAAGCCGCCGATGATACAATCTGGACAGAACCTTATATTGACGAAGAAACAGGCAGTATGGTTGTTTCAGTCGCGACGCCAATATATAATAATGCAGATGTCTTTATTGGTGTGTTATCCATTGATATCACAACAGCAAGTTTATCAAATGAGATGAATGCTATTAAGATTGGTGAACATGGCTATCCAGTACTAATAGATAGAGATCAAACCGTTATCACCCATAAAGACCCTGATCAAATTGGTACGAAAGTGCCAATTAAAGATATAATTGATGCGGTCAATTCAAAAGACGAAGGTTTGGTTGAATACGAATTTAAAAACAGTGAAAGGTTTGCTACCTTTAAAACAATGCCAGTATCAGGTTGGACTGTTTTAGCAACAATGGACAGCAGTGAAGTTTCAACTTTAACTAGACCTATCTTGATAACAACAATCATTTTAGGTGTCAGTAGTTTGATCATAGGATTTATTGTAGCGCTTTTATTAGCGAGAAACTTCATTAAACCAATTACTTCATTAGAAGCAACAATGGATCAAGTTAAAGATGGTGATCTAACCGTTCGAGCTGATATCCGTTCAAAAGACGAAATCGGTAGAATGGCAGGAATCTTCAATGTAATGATTGATCATTTTTCAGATATGTTAGGGAAATCAAAAGAAGTAGCTCATCAAGTTGTTGAGTCTGCTGGTAATTTAGCTTCGACTTCAGAAGAAGTCAGTGCTTCATCAGATGAAGTGGCAAGAACAATTGATGAGATTGCTCAAGGTGCTGGGGACCAAGCTTCAGAAACTGAAAAAGGTGCCGTTCTAATCAGTAGCTTAGCAGATAAAATAGTTCAATTAACAGAAAGTAGTGACACCATGTCAGCAGCTGCACTTGAGGTTTCGAATGCAAATGTAAAAGGACTTGATGTTATTTCTGAACTTAAAGTTAAAACAAGTGAAAATAACGCCTCTACCCTACGCATTGAAAAAGCGATTAAAGAACTGGAACAGAAATCTACACAAATCGGTGGTATTCTTGAAACAATCACAAGTATTGCTGATCAAACTAACCTTCTTGCTCTCAATGCATCAATTGAAGCTGCAAGAGCTGGTGAACACGGACGCGGTTTCGCGGTTGTGGCTGATGAAATCAGAAAACTCGCTGAAGGATCGAGTGATGCAGCGCTTAATATCCAAGATATTGTTACACAAATTCAAAATGAAAGTCAAAATACTGTTACTATAATGGGGGAAGTTAAAACAAGAACAGAAGAACAGAATATTGCTGTTAATTCAGTAGATAAAGTATTTGAAAATATCAGTGTTTCAGCTGATGAGATAACAAAGGTTATTTCTGAAGTTGCTGACTTTGTTATCAGCATGAATCAGGATAAGGAAAATATCGTAGCTTCAATAGAAGAGATTGCAGCAGTATCAGAACAATCGGCTGCAGCATCTGAAGAAGTTACTGCATCAGTCATTCAGCAAACTGAAGCAATTGATGAAGTTGCTAAAGCGGCTGAAAAACTTAACCTTATGGCTGATGAATTAGAAAGTGAAATCAACAGATTCAAGATATAAAAAGTTCATTTCAATAAGAAAGCCCTAATTGAAAGTATATAGCTTACATTTAAAAGCACACCGAATTTATATTCGGTGTGCTTTTATGGTTATCATGATTCTCTTTTTAAATTCATATTGTTTAATAACCTGCTAATAATCTAAATATCATCATTACAGACAATAAAGTCATGATTCAACAGAAACATATATTTTTACTTCACAGTAATCTTCAGTTTCATCCCAAATTAAATGTTTTCCCTCTGATACAACCACATACCTATTCATCTCCTACTTCGCTTTCGCTATGTGAGTAATGTAAGTTCTTGAAGAAAGAGAATTCATGGTAAGTACAGTTAAAAGATAGCACGATTGGAATAGCTACAGAAATTATTACTTGTTATAATAACATTAACTTAGCTAGGGAGATAACAATGAATAAACTTATTTTAGAAAGTACAAAAATTATCGAAAACAACATACACAATAAAATAACAATTGATTTCTTGGCAGAACAATTGGGTTATTCAAAGTTTCATTTCTCAAGACTTTTTAAAGAAGCCACTGGTTTAACTGTACATAATTATATTAATAACAGAAAACTTATTTGTTCAGCAAAAGATATATTAAGCGGGAAACGTATAATAGATGTTGCTATGAACTTTGGATATGACACACACTCAGGATATACAAAAGCATTCATAAAAAAATTTGGATTTCCACCTAATATGTTACATGCCATGAGATTAATAAAAGAATTATTTTCAGAAATTGGAGGAATCAATATGAACTACATAGAACTATATACACAGCTTAAAACCGATTTATTAAAATTGTATTCTCTACAAGAATTAAAGTTGTTTGAAAAAGCTTATGCGTTTGCTTTAAAGGCTCATGACAATCAGAAAAGATATTCTGGTGAACCCTACATTGTACATCCACTCTCTGTTGCAATTATCTTAGAAAAAATGGATATGCCGTTTAGCACAATCATATTAGGGTTACTTCATGAAACATCATCAATAAATTCAAATTTAAATAAAGATGATGTAATTAACGAATTTGGAAATGAATATTATGAAAACATCCAATCCATTGATAAACTAAACTTAAAAACAGATAATATAAATCAATTAATCAATGAGTTAAGTCATGATATCATTATTGTGAAACTAGCTGATAGACTGCATAATATGAAAACACTCAAACATCTTTCTCAAACTAGATGGCAAGAAAAAGCAACTGAAACTATGAAACTATTTTTACCATTAGCCAATGCTATGGAGATCGAAGAATTAAAGATGGAGTTAGAACATTTGTCTCTAGAATACCTATAGAGTTATATGACTGTTTACATTGAACCAGCCAAAGGTTACATTATAGTTATATAGTGTCAAATCTAATATAAAGAATACTTAAGAACAGAGGAAATACTCTGTTCTTAAGTATAACATTGCCCTTATCCTCATAACCCCCTCCTTCCACACTCAATAATTATCCATTAATGATCAATAACATTTATTATCATTTAAAGATTATTCTTTTAACTTTTACAACTACCTCCAATTACTGCATCTTATATCTGTTGGAATTGTTTGATTAATTGAAAAAGTTTTAATTAATAACGATTGAAATTAGTCTTAGAAAGTGTTATGCTAGCTACTGAAACTCAAAATTAGCATAGTAATAACATAATAATCAATTGCAAATTAGTAATTGATAAGAATATAAATATTGAGGAGCTTAGTTGAAGAAGCTCTTTTTAAGTGATAAGAGAGGTAATAATATGATAAAAGTTGATAACTTGTCGTACTCATTTCCAAAAAAGGATCTATATAATAAAATTTCATTTACATTAGAAGAAGGTCAACATTGTGCATTTATTGGTACTAGCGGCAGTGGAAAAAGTACACTTATAGATATAATAATGGATCCCGAGAATTATATGTACGATGGTACGTTAGAAATGGATCCAAACTGTAGAATCGGCTATGTAAGCCAGTTCTCACAACTAGACAAAACAAATGAAACTACTGTTTTCGAATATATAGGTGAAGAATTTATTAAACTTCAAAATGAAATCACATCTATTTGTACTGAAATGGAAACATCTTCTGACATTGAGACTTTACTTGAAAAGTACCAAGAAGCATTAGATGCTTTTGATGCAATTGGTGGTGATGATTTTGAAAGTAACATCAATAAGAAGCTGAATCTTGCAAATCTAATCAAACAAAGAGATTTAAAAGTATCTGAACTAAGTGGTGGTGAGTTCAAACTGATTCAAGTTATAAAGGAAATGCTTAACACGCCTGACCTAATGATTATGGATGAGCCTGACGTATTTTTGGACTTTGAAAATATTAACTCACTGAAAAATTTAATTAACTCTCATAAAGGAATATTGTTAATTATTACTCATAACAGATATTTATTGAATCATTGCTTTAATAAAATTGTTCATCTTGAAAACATGGAAATCCAAGAGTTTGACGGTAGATATATTGATTATAACTTCTCATTACTTCAAACAAAAATTGAACTACAAGAGTTATCTATTGCAGATGATGAAGAGATTGAAAGAAATGCAATCTTGATTGAGAAACTAAGACATATTGCAACTTATAGTTCTGAAGCTGCTAAAGGTAAATCTCTAAGAGCAAGAGTTAAAATACAAGAAAGACTTGAAGCACGTCGAATTAAAGCACCATTTGTAGAGATTAAACAACCATACATTAATTTAGAAACCAATAATGAAATTGAAGAAACCGTTGCTTTAGAAGTAAATGATTACAGTATTGCTTTTGATGAGTTACTTTTAGATAATGTTAACTTTGAGATCAAATCCACAGACAAAGTTGCAATCATTGGTTCAAACGGTACTGGTAAAACCACTTTATTAAGAGAAATCTTTGGAAACAAGCATGATGCGATTAAAATTAATGACGATATTGAAGTGGCTTATTTATCACAACTTCAAGGTGAAGTCCTAAATGAGTCTAATACAATTCTTGAAGAATTCTACGATGCTGGCTTCGAAACTTACAGTGAAATTAAATCATACCTTTTCAGTTATGGTTTTGATGAAGAATTCATAGAACAAAAGATAGAGTCTTTATCTGGTGGCGAAAAAAATATACTTCAATTGGCAAAAATTTCTGCTAGTAAGGCAAACATGTTGCTTCTTGATGAACCAACAAGTCATTTAGATACCTATTCACAAATGGCATTAGAAAAAGCTATAGAAAACTATAAAGGTGCGATTCTTATGATTTCTCATGATTATTATTCTATAGTAAACAGTATGGATTATGTTTTGATTATTGAAGATAAAACAATAAGAAAAATGAAATTGAAGAAATTTAAAAGAATGATTTATGCCAATCATTTTAATAAAGATTATATTGAAATAGAGCAAAACAAGAAAAATGTAGAAACAAAAATAGCATTGGCTTTAAAAGCTACAGATTTTGAACTTGCTAAAGTATTATCAGAAGAATTAGAAGGTCTGATCAACTTACTTTAAAATATAAAAATAAACCCCTAAGGTTGCCAGAATACTTCTGAATACTTAGGGGTTTTTTATTTCTTAGAATTTATTCAGTTAACTATTTCATGTTATACAAACAAACACCAATGGACACCAAATTTATCAATAAAGTCTGCCATACATGGACTATAGAAACATGGACCACAAGCATGATTTATTTGACTACCTTCTTTTAGAACTTCATATGCCTTTTTTACTGCATCTTCATCCTCTTTTTCATAATGAAAACAAAACTGCATTGTATTACCTGCTATTCTCTCATCGCTAATTTCAGAAAGTGCTATTGTATGTCCACACACATCAAGCTCCGCGTGTAAGAAAGTACCATCATCATTTCGTACATCACTCTTTAACGTCGCATTAAAAGCTTGTTGGTATAACTCAACAGCCTCTATACTCCCTTTTACATACACTTGCATCACTATTCGTTTCATGACAATTCCTCCGTAATCATAACCTTATCTAAGAACACTTATCATCTAAATATTAAATATATCTGTAATCTTAGCTCCAGAATCTGAAGATTGTTTTGATTCCATCATCAATGAATGTTTTACCAGTACTTTCCTCATAACTTCCATTGGTATAATTACTTATTGTCTTTCGCCAAAAGCCCTGTCCTCTATCGTTATTTTTACTACTTGTATAGAGCTCCCATTTGCCTTTGAATTTATCAAATCCAATTCTTGCTGCTTCTTCTGCAATGCCTTTTCCTCTGTAAGATCTTACCAAGAAGAACTCATATAGATAATAATCTGTGGTCTGAGGAGCAAATTTATTCGTTGAAATCAGATTAAATCCTACTGGTTTTCCATCCACCACAATCAGAAACGGCAACAGTCCATCTCTTTTTTCAAACCAGACATTTTGAACATCATATTGTTCTGCTAATGTTTTAATAGGTTCATCTTCAAATATTCCATATTCATTTGGAAACTCTCCATAGATTTCAGCTAAATCATGTAAATAAAGCGGATATAAATTTTTAATAATATTGGCAGTTTCTTCTGTTGCTAAAACTAATTCTACTTTCATAGTACCCCCATAATCAATCATGTGTATCTTTACTTCAAAACAATTATAACATTAGTTAGACGCACATAATTATGACATTTACAGTTTTAAGTAACTATAACATATAGGTTGTTTTGATATGAATCCTTTCGAAATAACACTTAAACTACCCTACTTAACTTTGTCACCATATGTAATGATTAATCCTCTGAAAAAAGTAATCATATCATTATTTGAAATATTTACCAACGATTCTATATTTTCTTTATACCATAGGATATAGGCTTCGATATCACCTTTATCTACATTGTTCTCAAGTAAATGAACTTTAAATTTTGATATGAATAAATCCAAATCTTTTTTATTCCATCCTCTAGTATCCATAAGACTTTCGATATTGTTTTTATCAGTTGTTGTAAGAACTTTATCATTAACTCGTGCTTCGATATTTGCAAGACCAAGTTCATTTAACATTGACGGTAACTTAATACCAATCGAATAGTCTCTTCCACCCCTTTTAAGTTCATTCTTCCATAGTTTTTCAAAAATATTTAGTTGTATAAAAGGATCGTAATTGATATTGGAATTGAAATACCCAATTTCTTCAGTCAGTCTGTCGATTTCAATACAAATCACTTTTCCACCAACTTTTGCTGATTTAACCATTTGCTCAAGTACTATTTCAGGATGATTTAAGTGCCTTATTATCGCTTGACAAATAGCAACATCATATACCCTCTTAGATTCATACTCATAAAGATCAGAATTGATAAATTCTGTTTTAAACGAACTATTTGAAAAGATTCCTCTTGCTTCTTCTATCAATTCAGAACTGGCGTCAATACCAGTATATGTACTCCCTTCAGGAAGTAAAGGTAATAACTTAAGTCCCAAGTAACCATAACCACATCCAAAATCAACAACATCTATTGGTTTATCAAAATGCCATACCTTCAATACCAGAAATTCGAAATAATCATCATTCCATAAATCCTTTCTCGTTTCCAATAGATAGTTCAATTGCTTACCCCAGAATGTTGGATTATCTTTTCTTATATCATCATTAAAATTGTTATTTCGTCCTATCAGATCATCTAAAGACACATTAAAGAAATCCGCTAACTTGGTCAACATTACTATATCGGGATATGCAGCTCCAGTTTCCCATTTGCTGATCGATTGAAACGAGATCCCTAATTGTTGTGCAAGTGATACTTGGGTCATATCGAATTTCTTTCTATACTCTGCTATTTTTATATTTATCATTTAATGTCCTCCTGTTAAAATCATATCGTTGTTTCAGATAATCTTCAATAACTTAAAATTAGAACTTATTCAATAGAACAGAGAAATAATAGATATAAAAGAGCTAACAGATCAAATCCGTTAGCTCATGTAATATCTATTTCTTTATTCTAACACTCATTACATCATAACCTTCTGAGTATGAATACGCTTTAACTTAAGACTCTTTTCTCAAATATGGGGTGTTTGTTGATACGACTGATGTCTCCAGAATCTTCATAACCACAAGCAGTCCAAAACTTACCTGAATCATCTGAAGTGAGATATATTTTATCTACGCCTTTATTATGAAATGCTTCTTCCAAATAATCAACAAATTTGATTCCCAATCCATTACCACGGTATTGTTTATGAATATACATTTCTCTTATAAATCCCCAACCTTCACGTTCACACCAATCACTTTTGGGTGTGTCAACCTGAGAATTTATAAAACCAATACTTTTGTCATCAACGATTAACAAATCCAATTTCAATATACCAGAAAGAACATCCTCTGATATTTTTTTGCATAACTTTTTTGCACCCGTATCACTAATTTCAATTTCAAAGTCATCTCTAAAATATGTGATGAACATGTTTGTGAATTCCTGTAGATCTTCTATTTTGAAACTTCTAATTTCAACATTATTAATTTTCACTAATACCTCCAAAATAATTTTCGAGGATTATCTTACGTTAACCCTCCAGTCACGTCTATATATCATAAACACATCCCCCCTCTTTTTATATTGCTATCATTTTTGTTATAGCTCTCAATTTGAAAATATCGGCTATTACTATCATGTTAAATTACTTAAACATCTCAATCAAGGTTAACAACAACTATAAAAAAACTAGTAGATTTCTCCTCTAGCTAATACTTCATTTAATTCCGATAATCTTACATCATAATCATATGGTTCTGATACGTTATAACAAAATATTCTACCCATCGTGGAAGTTCATTTATAACATCTCTCACTAAAGAGACTATCTTTAATTAAGCATCTGGGCGTAAGACTAATTCCATTAAATCATTATTACCGTCAAAGCCAATTCTGTTATAATAGTTTACTGCTCTTCTACTTGGCCAAACTATCATTAATTCAAAGTTTTTCTTTTTTCCCCATTCAACAACACAATCCATAAGTTTTGAAGCAATTTTATTACCTCTATACTCTGGTTTTGTATATACATTTGTAACATAAACATACTCATCTACATACAGTGTAGGCTTTGGTACTTTCCTAATATGATTAACGGAGATACTTGAAATAACAACATCATTCTCAACAGCAACCCAATGAGACCACAACTCACGGTTAGTACCACTTCTAAAAAAATCTACGCATTCTTTTAAAAACTCTTCCTTGTTCAATTTGAGTTCATCAACATTTCTTCCATCAAGCGTAAAGTCCCATCTCATTTGTGCTAAATCAAAGAAATCTCTTTCTTCTGCTATTCTATATATCATAACCTGCCCCCTTAAGTTTCTTAACATATTCATCAATTATCCCTGGTATATCTGAACACTTCCTATTAAGTTTACTGAATAATCCACCATTTCACAATAACAAAAGAAAAAGTAGATTCATAACAAATCTACTAAATAATCGACGATTTTATTTAATTACTTCTAATACTCTGTACATCACCATCATCTGATATGTCAGGTTTTGATAATCTTATATTACAACACCGAACCACCCTGCAAAATATGAAGCGCTAAGTCCAAGTAATACCGACAATACTCCTCTACTAACAATAACCATTCTATAAGTATTTTGGGACTCCTTCATTTTATCAACCGCTTTTGTAACACCACCACTGAACTTATCATAGAAGAACACCATTCCAACTGCCTTTAATGAACCTAATGTGAAGATTATTGTTAGTATCCATACAGATATCAACTTAAATTGTAAGGCTAATACCCATAACCACACCACTAATGTTAATCCTAATACTCCCCCAAGAAAATACCAAACAGGTCTTTTTCTCTTAAGATTTGCTTCTTCTTCTGCTTTATAAAACCACTCAGGTTTTATCACTTGGATAATCGTCCAAATTAAACTTAATGCTGATAAAAGAAATAACATATAAACTATACCACTCATTTTCTGCCTCCTAACACATGTAATGATTCAATTTTATTACTAACATCATAAACTAGCAGATTTATCTACTGGTTTAATCGACTTGTACTGTGTGACTTCTAATAGTATTTACTTGAAGATGTAGTAACAGTATGGATATTGTCTAAATCATCATCCTTTATGGAAACTGTTATTGCGGGAAATACAAAAGTCCACTCAAGATTACCTTTGGCTTCAATAAAATCATCATATAAGTAACCAATTGCATCTTTTGCAATCAATTCATCATTCTCATTATAAATTTCAAGTTTTGACATTCTAATTGTGGTAATAGTATAATCAACCTCATTTTCAATATAACCTATTACAACTAATTCGCCAGCAGCATTATAATAAACTGTATGAGGATTAACCGAAATGCCATTAGTTACCGATTTGATTTCATAATTGAATGTCCTCTTTTCAGCTTCATCATCTTTAGTTTCTACTTCATTAACTTCAATAGACATTGATTCAGTTTCATTTGATGAAGAATTCTCAATAGGCGTATTTGTTGTAACATCGTTATACGCATTACAACCTACTAGAACAATTATTAGCAATATAAATAGTAATACTTTTTTCACTCTATTTCTCCCTTGTGTTTTAAATTTTGCAAGTATTAGAATTATTACTAGTTGACCAGATGTCTGACTTAAAAACTATACATAGATAATTATAATATTCATATGTGTACTGAACCATAACATTTCGTATCATTTGTTCTATTAAAGCACTGTACACCTCATTTCAACTTGTATTCAACAGGCTGTTTTCTTATAACTATGAATTGTCTTTTTCTTATATGAACATTAACTATCTCTATGACCTTTATAAGTGTCACCAAATTTATTATGATTAGAAATTTCATTAATAAATAAAAAAACTAGTAGATCTCTCTACTAGTTGGTTTATTGCTTTTATCGGTTTCTTATAACTATCTCTATTTTCTATTATTAAACCAGTTTTTAAAATCTTTGTAAACATCATCATTTGTAATAGCTTTCATAGAATCAATAATGCATTGACGTTGATTGTCGAAAGTGATCTTTTCAAATGGTGGTTTCTTATCATTAAATAGATTCACATGTTTACCAATAACTTTATCACCGTATTTTTCTGTCATATATTTATAGAAGTAAAATCCAGCATAATATGGACTAAGAGGATCATCACTGTTCTCACAGACCAACATATGGTTCTCAAAATCATTTAATTCTTCTTCTGAGAATGATATATCCTCATATATAGAATCTTGATTAGACAAATCTAATTGTCTTTGTTCTATCGCAAGAAAATCAGCCAATCCCTCTCTGAATGACCTAGCCCAAAAATCAAAGTTTTGGAAATCAAAAACATGTACAAATTCGTGATAAATAATAAAATAGTTTCCAGTATCATTAAAAATCTCAAAGTAATTTTCAGAGAAGTTTAAATAATATTTGCCATTGTCTTGATACGCAAATCCTCTACCACTTTCTTTAATAACATTGATAGTAAACGGCTTTAATGTCACATTATCATCAAAATATTCATTTGTGATTCTTTCTGCAAATAAAAGTAATCTAGTTTCAACATCAGCCTTCTCTTCATTAGAAACAGATACACCTGTTTCAATATTCCAAGAAATCAAGTCTCTATTTAAATTGGTCGTTGCAACCATGCTTTTTTCTTCTTTTTCATCTTCTATTGTCGTTTCTGAATCGTTAGATCCACATATTATCTCAAAACCTTTTTCGTTATCCCACTTCGTTGTCCAACCAAATTCATCCACACAGAATCTCCATGTCATAGGAAAGTATGTGATATTCTTATAAACAAGCAATGGATAAGTCTCTTTGGAATTATCAATTACTTTAGAATTCACCTCTACATTAAAAGGTGCTAGTTGTGCTTTATGAACACTATTAAGCTGATTCTGAGCACCTAAGAATCGCTCTTCTAACGAAGCATAAGCACCATTCTTATCTACTTCTAGACCGGTCTCATTACTGAACTTCAAACTCAAACCAATCGCTTCCACATAATCCGATGTCATTGGAAAATAAGTAATATTCTTATAAGATAATACCGGATACTGACTCTCAATGGTGTTAATAAGCACCCCATTGACTCTAACCTCAAAATCAGGAATAACCACATCCACCTCTTCAGTTGCTGCAAAACAATTTGGAATCAATAACAAAATAACAATTACAATTAATAACTTTCTCATATACCCTCCTCATAATAATCCAGATACAAATATATCATAAAGTCTCAACATATCCCATTAAAATTATATTAATAATATAAGCAAATTCGATTATTTAAATCTTCTTTAGCTGCATTTGTTTTCTTCTTGTTATTTCTACATCTAATCCATCTAGATACCATACACTTTAATAAAAATTACTCATCTTCACAATGCAAGTTAAAGAATCAGACTTGTAAAACTCTTAGCTTATACTAATTGAATTTGCCATTCGATTGACCAGTATTCTATAGTACAATTAAAGTTTTTCTCATATCTGACTCATTTTATATTTCAACTTATTATGTTTAAAAAAACTAGTAGATTTCTACTTATTATGTTAAAAAAAACTAGTAGATTTCTACTAGTTGGTTTAGTGCTTTTATCGGTTTCTTATGATCTCTACATCATAACCATCTGGATCGGTTACAAAATAGTATGATGGTACAGTACCCGGCAGTCCCATTAACTTCGTTACTTTATAACCTAGCACTTCATGTCTTTCTCTTGAAGCTTCTAAATCAGCTACTCCAAAAGCTAAGTGACTAAATCCATTACCTATCACATATGGAGTTTCAGGATTATAGTTATAAGTCAGCTCAATTTCATAAGTGTTGGATTCATCCGTTAGAAATACCAATGTGAATTCATGTTCAGGAAAATCTTTTCTTCTAGTTTCCTTTAAGTCTAATGCTTCTGAATAGAACTTTAGTGATGCTTCTAAATCCATAACTCTTAAACAAGTATGTAACATTTTATACATGAAGTGCTCCCTTCTCATAGTTTTCTTTAGTTAACGTCATAATTGTAGCATCTTCCATAATTAAAGTTGCTTCAAAACCGTAATCTTTTAGTTTATGCTGAGCAAAGTAATTTACCAACCACAATTCAAAGAATAATTCTTCACCCTTTAGAGTATTAAAGTAATACTCCAATACTGTTTGTAATGCCTTTTTACCATACCCTTTATTTCTTTCTGAGTGAAGAAGTTTCATATCCACATGTGCTGCTTTAGTTTTCTCATCATATTTTCTGATACTCATATCACCAATAGGTGTCATGTCATTTAAAATAATATAGTGGTTATTTAAATCTTCACCTTTATTAAGAATGCTAAACAATGCATCCTTGTCTTCATCTCTAACGTTATAAACCCCACCAGAAGCAAGCATAGATTCTTCATCACCCCATAATGATTGAATAAAATCCATATCCTTTTCTTCAATTTTTCTAATTGTTATCTTGTCATTATTTAAAATCATCTTCTACTCCTTTATAAGTACCATCTTTAATATCAAAACTATAAGCACCATTTGTCGTTTTTATATAATAATTACCTTTATAGATAAAACCTTCTTCTCCTACATGTCGCCTTAAGGTTTCCACATAAGTATCAGGAATCATTTCTACAGCTTCATCATAAGTATATTTTGGTAAAACAACAAATGAAAATAAACCTACACTTA
>Ga0209272_10000458_pt1 | contig 34053 bp, 29 predicted proteins | sample tdDd002_FD_187125 | JGI IMG/M metagenome (GOLD analysis project Ga0209272, IMG submission 187125) | Marine sediment microbial communities from the Atlantic coast under amendment with organic carbon and nitrate - tdDd00.2 (SPAdes)... | ecosystem: Environmental > Aquatic > Marine > Coastal >... | reverse complement strand
CCATATAAGTCTGTTAGGTAATGATCAAAGGCAAAGTCAGTCATTCTAAACTGTAATAAATAATCCGTTTGGTCTAATTCTTTAAACTCCAGAGAAGAAGCCTCAGTCAGTAGAATAGGATTACCAGCTACTTGGTCTGTAACACCCTCTTCAGTGATCATATGGTAAACCGGTTGAATAGTTGCACCTGCCTCTAATTGGTATAGGTTTTTATCAGGCATTCCAGTTTCAGGATTAACCTGTCTACGTAAACCATAAACTTCATAGTGGCTTAGATCTTCACCCGTTAGTGATGTTTTGGTGATCCATGCGTAAATTAAGTTCATGTATTCTCCGTTATACAGAACAGGGGATTCATATTCAACAACATCCCCATAATCATGTGTCACGAACATAAGAAGAGGTTCAGTGTCTAAGAATGTCCACGCATAAGTAAAGTTTTCAAAATAAGAATTTGTAGATTCATCAAAGTCAACTAAGAAATCATAACCTAAATACTGGGCTGTATAAGTTGCTTCAGTAGGAATCATTGGACTTGTATAAAGGTCAATATATACATAATATACTTTGTCCAGACCTTCTTGTTCTAACACCAATTCAAAGAATGGTCTTTCTTCAGTTGGCTCATATACTGTGTAAGCTATGTCGCTATTTACGTTATGTTTTGAAATAGTTGCTTTAAAGTTCTTTAGAAAACTTACGTAAGTAGGAGAGAAGCCAGTTTTTTCATAGGTTTGTATATTTGTTAAGTAATTAGCTTTATCTCGATAAGGGAAGTAAATTGAAAGACCACTTGTCTGGAATGAAAAGGGTCCATCCACCTTAAAGATTACAGCTTGGTTCACTGCATTAATCAGTGCTTGTGCTTTTACTGGCTGATTCGTCAATAAACCATTTGCAAAAGCATTTAAGTCAACGAGGTCCGTGTATCCCTGTGCTTGTGTGTTACCCCCAAATGACTTTGCAGCAAGTGCAGACCGTGCAAACTCATAAAAGAAAATGTTGTCAACCAGTCTTGCATCTGCATCTTGAATAAGACCATCAAATGTTGTGACTACTTGACTTATTTTTGATAAATCTAATACAGATAAGGTAACATCACTGTCAGTCCCAAGGGACTTGGCATGACTTAAATATGAACTTGCAATGATTTTACCAAGTTTAGCACCATCCATGTCCGGAGCCATATTGAGAGCAGTAAGAATGCCTTTGTAATCCCAGCCGTGTCCCGGTTCAAGTTCTTCTGACGCAACCATATATTTGGCATAATCTTTCACTGTATCTGCAACTTCTATACTTGCCATTAAACATGCATCAAATCCAATGAGTTCTAATGTAATATTGGTTCTGGCTTTTGCAGTGTTAAGCGCAGCATCGATTTCTTCTAATTGTAAACTATCAAAACTCGATAACTCATCTACACCAAACCCACCAACTGGACCCCCGCCGTGGTTCCATAGAATTAATGCATATTTGTCAGCTGGGTATGTTTCTTCAGCCCATATAACAAAATCTGAAAGCGTCTTCTTGTAACCAATGTTCTTCATTGGAAGTGATTGAACTTCAACTAACTTACCGTCAACAAGTTCAAAACGTTGTGTTTTACTTGCGTCAATTTGTGGGTTGACCCACTTTTTAGTACCACCCGTTTGAACAATTACGTTAACTTTGTCAGTTAAGGGTTGTCCTTCAAGCATTTCATTCAAATCTGTCGTTGCACTTCCGGCGTAAGAATTTGTTTCGGCGTCGTATGTACTCTCCAAATCTGAGCCATTTAAGTAAACCATGATTGTATACTCGTCTTGAGCATTTGCAAATGACCCAAGACCCATGATTACAATTAACATGAGCAGGATGGACAGCGTTTTAATATTCTTCATAAGAATCCCCCTAAATAATGAATTGTTGCCATAGTTGCAAACATATAACTGTTTACAGTATTTACATATTATATAGAAATAAAAGTAAAAATGAAATAAATATTGGAATATTAATATATAAAAATTTTCCATTATACGAAACTTAATCTTTAAAAGCTTCTATATATGATGTTTTAGAAAATCCTGTAGACTTGGACAATGGTATAAGTTATCAAAAAAACATAGTTTTTATGATCAAAATATAGCACCAGATACTAATATCTGTTGACAATGTAGTCCGAGTACACTAAAATCTATATTAGGTCACTATATCGTGGCGTACAGCTTTGGCAAGAGATCAAAGTTGTTGACAATTGTTTGATCTATGAATGAACAATCCTTAGCACTTCTTGAACTATAAAAGAAGGCTAACAAAATCAGAAAATAAGATCTTTGGTCATGTCAGAGATGTGAGACTCTATTTACATGATGCAAAGCGGTTACTAAGAATCCTAATATGTGAGAAAAAGGGGTCGTACAAAATGCAAATTAAAGAGATTAGAGAAATGATTAGACTGGTATCTCAGTCTGGACTATCAGTTTTTGAAATGGAAAATGACGGATTTAGAATTCGTATGGAAAATGGCACAACTACTCAATCAACAGTACAAACACTTGTTACTGAAGAACCTTTAACAGAAGTAATGGCACCTGTAGCTGTAGAAGCACCAACGCCTGTTGCACCTGTTATTGAAGGCACTCCGGTTAAGGCACCACTTGTAGGTGTGTTTTATGGATCACCAGCTCCAGACAAACCAGAGTTTGTAAAAGTTGGAGATACAGTAGCTAAAGGTGACGTACTATGTATTATCGAAGCAATGAAGGTTATGAATGAAATTACTGCTGAAAAAGCTGGTGTTGTGAAGCAAATCCTAGTAGAGAATGAGCAGCTTGTCGAGTACGGTCAAGAACTGTTCCTGATCGGTTAGGTGATACCATGTTTAATAAAGTACTCGTAGCGAATCGAGGCGAAATTGCTGTTCGTATTATCCGCGCATGTAGAGAACTTGGCGTTGAAACAGTTGCTATTTACTCTGAATGTGACAAAGATGCCCTGCATACACAACTTGCTGACGAAGCTATTTGTGTTGGTCCAGCAAAAGCCGCTGATTCATATTTAAATATGACAAATATTATAAGTGCAGCGGTTATGTCTGGTGCTCAAGCCGTTCATCCAGGTTTTGGTTTTTTATCTGAAAACTCCAAGTTTGCAAGAATGTGTTCTGAATGTGGTCTGAAGTTTATCGGACCAGCACCTGAAGCCATTGACAAGATGGGTGACAAAGCAATGGCACGTGAAACAATGAAAAATGCTGGTGTTCCTATTGTTCCTGGTTCTGATGGACCTGTTGATACAATGGAAATTGCCAAAAGTGAAGCTCAAAGAATTGGATTCCCACTCCTGGTTAAAGCTGCATCGGGTGGCGGTGGCCGTGGCATGAGAATCGTTAGACATATTGAAGAGTTAGAGTCACTGGTGAACGCTGCGAAAATGGAAGCGAAAGCTGCATTTGGCGATGACACAGTCTATATGGAAAGATTCGTTGAGAATCCAAAACATATCGAGTTCCAAATCCTAGCTGACCAATATGGCAACACGGTTCATTTAGGGGAACGTGATTGTTCCATGCAAAGAAGAAATCAAAAAGTTATCGAAGAAGCTCCATCTCCAACACTTCCAGCTGATATTCGTTTGAAAATGGGTCAAGCTGCAATTCAAGCTGCTAAAGCTGCTGATTACGAGAACGCTGGTACAGTAGAGTTCTTACTTGACCAAAGCGGTGAGTTTTTCTTCATTGAAATGAACACACGAATTCAAGTTGAACACCCTGTTACAGAAATGATTACAGGTGTAGACCTGATCAAAGAACAACTTCGTGTAGCTGCAGGTCAAAAACTAACGTTTACACAAGAAGAAGTACAGGTTAATGGGCATTCTATCGAGTGTCGTATTAATGCTGAAAACCCTTATGAAAACTTCAGACCATGCCCAGGTAAAATCGAAAGATTACTTCTGCCAGGTGGTCCAGGTGTTCGTGTTGATTCAGCTGTATACCAAGGTTATTCTATTCCGCCAGTATACGATTCAATGATTGCCAAACTCATTGTCCATGGTGTTGACCGTGAAGACGCAGTGATGCGTATGAAACGAGCCCTTGGTGAGTTTGTTATTACTGGTATTGACACAAATATTGATTTCCATTTTGATATCTTGTCACATGACTCTTATATGAGTGGAGATTACCATACTAAAACACTTGAAAACGAAATAATTGAGTAGAAGGGATGGTGCTTAGATGTTAGGTAAACTATTTAAGAAAACACACTATATTCGTCTGAACCAAGATAGAACGGCAGCACCTAAAGATGTTACGCAACCGAATATCCCAGACGGTTTTTATATTAAATGTAAAGCCTGTGGAAAACTACATGACCGTGAAGCATATGAAGCTCAAAGCTCAGTATGTAGTGCATGTGGTCACCACTTTAGAATAAGACCTATTGAAAGAATTAACATGGTTACCGATGAGAATACCTTTGAAAAAATGTTTGATGAGGTAGTCGCTGAAAATCCACTTGATTTTAAAGATTATGAAGAAAAGGTGGGTTCAACTCAAGCCAAAGCGGAGGTATCTGAAGCAGTTACAGCTGGCACGGCAGAAATCAGTGGTAGAAAAGTTGCCATTGCAGTGATGGACCCAGGTTTTATGATGGGATCTATGGGATCTGCAGTAGGTGAACGTATTACACGATTAATTGAGTTCGCAACGGAAGAAAAAATGCCAGTTATCATATTTACAGCATCGGGTGGAGCGCGTATGCAAGAGGGAATTTTCTCTTTAATGCAAATGGCTAAAACATCGATGGCTTTAAAAAGACATGCAGAAGCGGGACAATTATACATTAGCATTCTGACAGACCCTACAACGGGTGGAGTTACTGCAAGTTTTGCTATGCTTGGAGACATTATTTTAGCTGAACCAGGTGCACTCATTGGTTTTGCTGGTCCAAGAGTTATCGAGCAAACAATCAGACAGAAGCTTCCAGAAGGTTTCCAAAGAAGTGAATTCTTACTGGAGCATGGATTTATTGATAAAATTGTTAAACGCGAAGATCTCCATAGAGCACTGTCGAAGATTTTAAGTGCGCACAAGGAGGTTAAGTATGCATAGTACAGAACAAGAAATCCTAAGAGAACGCTTGAAAGAGCTAGAACAACTGGCTGCTCAAGTTGATCCTTCTTTGAAACAAGATATTGAAAAAATTAGTAAAAGACTAAAATCAGAAGAGTTAGCTCAAAAAGCAACTCTTGAAGTTGTTGAAGAGTCTGTTGCTTGGAAACGTGTTCAACTTGCACGTCACAAAAATAGACTGACAACGCTTGAATATATTTCAAAGATATTCGATGATTTTATGGAACTTCATGGGGATCGTTTATACAGAGATGACCATGCAGTTGTTGGTGGACTTGCTTGGCTGGGAGAAATGCCAGTTACAGTGATTGGACACCAAAAGGGCAGAGATGTTAAAGAGAACATTAAACGTAACTTTGGTATGGCCCATCCTGAGGGGTATAGAAAAGCCCTTAGACTTATGAGACAAGCTGAAAAGTTTGGAAGACCTATTATCTGTTTCATCGATACGCCTGGAGCTTATTGTGGTCTTGGCGCTGAAGAACGAGGTCAAGGAGAGGCAATTGCTAGAAACCTTCTTGAAATGTCAGACCTTAAAGTTCCAGTGATCAGTATTGTTATCGGAGAAGGTGGTAGCGGTGGTGCTCTGGCCTTTGGCGTTGGTAATGAGATTTGGATGTTAGAAAACTCAATTTACTCAGTACTATCACCAGAAGGGTTTGCATCTATTCTATGGAAAGATGCTTCACGTGCTAAAGAAGCTGCTGAAATCATGAAGATAACAGCTGATGACCTGAATACATTCGGGTTGGTAGATAAGGTTATTCCTGAACATGAACAAGGCGTTCATGAAGATCCAACTTCTACAGTTAACTTCTTAAAAGAAGCACTTATAAAAGAACTTGATAGATATTCAGATATGACATCAGAGGAAATTGTATCGTCGCGTTACGATAAATTCCGTAAGATGGGTGTCTGCTAAATAATCTCCTTCCAATTCGGCGAAAGTATGAAAGTGCTTTCGCCATTTTACTATGGATAAGGTGTACGAATAAAGGATTTGGTCATTCTCATTAAACTAAGCTTGGGCAGCTTATATACAAGGTGGAGGTTGAATGTGGGAGCAGTTGGCAAGGTATTAATGATTGAAGATGAAGTTGAAATTTACAACTTAGCAAATTTATATTTCGCAAAAGAGGGAATTGATTTAGACCACGTTAAATCCGGTCAAGATGCAATTGTTTATTTGAATCGATCAGAGCCTGAATTAATACTTTTAGATGTTGGTTTACCAGACATTTCAGGATTTGATATTATAAATAAAATCAAAGAAATCACAGACGTACCAGTGATTTTTTTGACGTCGAAGGGAAGAATACAAGACCAGATAAAAGGGTTAAAGTCTGGTGCTGATGACTATATTTTGAAACCTTTTCATCCACAGTTGTTAACTGAGAAAGTCTTAGCACATCTTAAGAGAAGTAAACGAGTCATCCAAAAGAAAAACAATGATTCGGTATTAAAATATGGACGTTTTGAGATAAATTTTGAAACACAAAAGTTAAAAATCGATCAACGACAGGTGCGATTAACTCAAACGGAGTTTGATATTTTGTCTATACTAGCAAAGAATCCTGGTGTATTTTATACCTCTGATGCGATTTACGAAAAGTTATGGTTTGAAAATTCTATGGGAGATACCCGTGGTGTGCTGGTTCATGTGAGCAATTTACGTAGAAAACTAGGGTTGGCTGATAGTGAAACGACTTACATTATGACTAAAAGAAATTATGGATATAAATTTAATGAGTATATAAGGTCAGAATCCTAGATGTGAGTAAACACAAAGAATTCTACTGAAACAGTAATAAAGCTATATTAGTTCAAATTAAAGAGGGTACATGCAAACTTGCATGTACCCTCTTTTGTTATACAAGTACAACTTACCTTATGCTGAGGCGGGCAGAGAGCTGGTCTGGTTCTAGTGAGATCGGAACGGTAAACGTAAATGTAGACCCGACATTTAAAATTGACTGCACATTTATATTTCCACCTAAGTTTTCTATGATTTGTTTGCAATAATTAAGCCCGATACCTTTGCCATCTTTATTTAAGGTATGACTTCTGTAATAGGCATTAAATACCTTATCGGAGTCTTCTTTGGAGATCCCGCAACCTTGGTCTGCTACAGAAAAATGTATGTAGTTTCCACTAAGGCTATAGGTGATGACAATAGGGGTCTTGTCATCTGAGTACTTGATAGCGTTAGAAATTAAGTTGTCTAAGACCTGTGTGATTATAGGAAGACTTACGGCTAATTTAATTGAGTCAAGATCGGTATTTTTTAGTATTTGTACTCGATCGCCCAAACCTAAATATGCCGCTTCACAGTAGTTAACTATATGGCCACAGGGTGCTATATCATCGTACTTGATGTTAATTTCCGTACAAGGTTTTAGGCTGTCATCGACATCGAGTTTTTTCACAATAGATTCTATGGACTCAATTTTGTATAACATGGTATCCATAATATGTTTAGTCATATGAGTGTGACCATCTTGAATGGCGGCCATACTCATCTTAAGCACTGAGACAGCATTTTTAATTTCATGGGACACTGTATCTATATGTTTGTTAAAAGATGTTTGCTTTAATTCATTTGAGCTGTTTGAATTTTTACTTGAACTGTTCACTTCTTGCATAAGTTTATAGTCTTTCATCATAAGCTGTGTAATGCGGTCGAGTGCGTCAGCCATTTGTGATCGTGTTTTAATACAGATATCAGTCTGATCACGTAATCGACTTAAAATTTTGCCCATATTTGACCTAGTTCTGTTGTTCAGTAGGGAACCATATTTTTGCAGTGCTTTCGAAAAGATCTTGGCCTTATCCCGGTCCAAACACTTAAGTTGGCGAATATTTAAACGAACTTCTTTGATCCAAGTCTGGAACTTATCAGGATGGTTTTGTGCCAACCAGTCCATCTTTTTTAAACAAATGTGAATATATCCAACTGGATAAACCATATCAAGACAGGCATTTTCTGCTCTACTGAGAAGTTCTAATGCTTTTGCATCATGATCCAAAATATCTTCTATTTCACATAAAGCAATCGTTGTAACCGTCTCAAGCCAGTTTAAATGATGGGTATGTGTTAAGTCGAGCGCTTGATACAAATAGTAACGCGCGATGTAGTACTCGCCAATTGCCCTATTAATTGAAGCTAGTTGTAGTATAGACAAAACCATAAGAACTTTTGATTCAGATTGTATAGCATGTTCTTGACCTGTACAAACACATTTATAGGCCAAGTGAAACTGTTCGTATTCTAAATATACACGGCTGTTACGAAGTTGAAGTCTTGACACGTGTTCTGCTGTGAGTCCGAGTTTCTTATCTGCTTCGATTTCGTCGACCCACTCATAAGCGCTTTCTATTGATCCTAAAAATCTGAAAAGGTCAGATATAAAAGCGCGAATTAAAAACTTGTCTTGGTCACTACCTTCTTTTTGGAATACATCGTATAAATCCGCAACGTCTTCAATGGATGTATCAAAAATATCAAGTAAGAGTCCTGACCGAAGCCGCGTTAACTTAACTCGTTCCATCTGTAGCGGTGGTAATGAAAAGGGATTACTAAGAGATTCCAGATATAAAGTAGCATTTTTAAATGTTAAGTATGGATTTTTATAAATCATCAAGCTATCTGGCATAGCAAACTCCTCCGCAAAATTATTGACCTGGTAACTCGCCTAATTTTATCACATAAAAGTTGCATACTGAGTGGTCTTATTTTTATTGTTTGGAATGATAGGAATAGGAAGTGGGTAACAGTTAAAAAGGAGGGAAAATTATGAGAGGGATTAAAGATGTGTCACTAAAATACAAGCTTCCATTTTTATATAGTGCAACCCTGATTGTCCTATGTGTATCCTTTTACCTGATAATCTTCTCATTCCTTGAAACGGAAATGAGACTTGTTATAGAAAATGAACTTGAAATGACTACGAATCAAATATACAGCATGATCAAGGTCTCCGCAGACTCTTCTGTGCGAAATGAACTACGTTCTATTGTTCGACTTAACAAAGATTACGTAAAGCAAAACTATAATGCCTTTTTAAAAGGTGATGTTACTGAGGCAAAAGCGAAAGAACAAGCGCTTGAGTTTTTGATGTCTCAACAAATTGGCACCTCTGGATATGTCTATATTCTAAACTCAGAGGGTGTGGTTCTACATCATCCATCTTTAGATCTGATTGGTTCAGACCTTTCAGAATACGACTTCGTCCAACAACAAATGGAGTTAACAGACAAGTATATTCAATATGACTGGAAAAATCCTGAAGAAACACAAACAAGGGAAAAAGCTTTATATACATCTTATTTTGAAGCTTGGGACTGGGTAATTTCAGCATCAAGTTACAGGGCTGAGTTCGATGAGCTTATCCAAGTTGAAGATTTCGAAGATGAATTGTATGCACTTAAATTTGGAGACACAGGGTATTCATTTGTAATGCAAGGGGATGGTAAATCCATTGTCCATCCATTTAGTAAAGGCGAAAATTTACAGACCTTAGGTGCAGGCTCTGGAGAATCCTTGTATGAGGAGATCATTAGACTAAAAAATGGCGTGGTCACATATTGGTGGACGAACTCAGATACGGAAATTCCACGTGAAAAAATAGCTGTAATTAAGTACTTTCCTGAGTATGACTGGTACCTTGCATCATCAGGGTATAAAGAAGAGTTATTCAAACCTATTTCTAACATTGAACGCATACTGATTGCTGGGTTTGCTTTTATGTTGTTATTTGGTATTCTCGTTGCGCTCATCATCAGTCGAACCATTTATACACCTGTTCATGAGTTATCTGAGAAGGTCAAACAAGGCGCCGGTGGAGATTTGTCCATCCATGTAAATTGGGACCGGCAAGACGAACTTGGCGATTTAGGAGCAACCTTTAATACATTTATTGATCGTCTAAAATCTTATCGAGACACAACAGATGTTCTTATAAAGGAAAAAGAAGAGGCTCTGCATCAAGTTCATGAACTAAATGACAACTTAGAAGTATTGGTTGAAGAAAGAACAAAAGCCTTAAACGACTCAGTTTCAGAACTACAGTCTACTAGAAATCAGCTGACACAAACGGAAAAACTTTCAACTGCTGGTCAGGTTGTGACGGGTATTGCACACAGGCTAAATACACCACTCGGTACAGCAATAACTATGTCTAGTTTCTTAAGTAAAGAGGTTAAACAGACTCTTCAAACCTATGAAAAAGGGTCCGTTACAAAAGAAGACTTATACTCCATGGTACAGTCCATAGACACTGGCTTAAAAATGATGGAGAAGAATTTAATAAAATCAGCTGAACTGATAGAAGTAATGAAAAGTGTTGCGGGTATGGGCAAAAAACGAGATGCGTCTGAACTTATAGTAAAAGAAGTTCTCAACGAATGTCTTGACCTGTTTCCGAGTTATAGAAACTCAGAAAAGTATATGGTACACATCGCTTGTGACACTGATTTAGTCATGATTACTTCTAGGGCTGCCCTTACCCAAGTACTCCAAAATTTAATTTCGAATGCATATAAACATGGTTTTGCTGGTAAAGAAAACGGAAGTATAAATATTTCTATTCATGAATATGATGAGGAATTAACAATATTATTCTCCGACGACGGGGTTGGTATCACAGAAGATTTGATGGAAGACTTATTCAGCCCCTTTAGTAAATTTGACACCATTGCAAAAGGTGCAGGCCTTGGGCTATATATTGTACACTCAGCTGTTGTAAATGGTCTGAAAGGCTCTATAAAATGTGACAGTTCAATAGGTCACGGAACACGATTTGAAATTAAAATACCTAAACAGAATATCTAAATAAAGGGATAAAGGATTCCAAAGGGGGACATATGAAAATTTTGATCAAAGGCACGCAAATAATCAGTATGGCTGAAAACCAACCTAAAGTTCAAATTGGTGATATTGCTATAGTAGATGAAAAAATTGATCAGGTTGGTGTCGTCAGTAAAGACTTTAAAGCGGATAAAATTATTGATGGACATGCAACTATAACTATGCCGGGCCTAGTGAATGCACACACGCATATCTCAATGTCTCTAATGCGTAATTATGCTGATGATCTACCTTTTTGGCCTTGGCTCACAGAAAAAATATGGCCTATTGAAGCCAATCTAAACGAAGTAGATTGTTATTGGGGAGCTAAACTTTCCATAGCTGAAATGATCCGTTCAGGGATTACTACCTTTGCGGACATGTATTTTTTTATGGACCATGTTGCAAAAGCTGTTAAAGAAACGGGGATTCGCGCAAGTTTAACTAGAGGCATAGTTGGTGGTGAACAGAGTCATGAGAAAATTCAAGAAGCCCTAGAGTTAAGAAAAAACTGGCATGGTTCGTGTGAAGGCAGAATTAGTGTTGAACTCGCCCCACATGCTCCTTACACCTGCGATGCTGAGGTAATGAAATCTATACTTGACGCATCTGAAAGCCATGACACAAGAATTCACATCCACCTATCGGAAAGTAGAAAAGAAGTTCAAGACAGTATAGATGCATTTGGTAAGTCTCCAATTAAAAACATGTTAGATCAAGGTGTGTTTGACCGTCCAACTTTCGCAGCACACTGTGTTCATTTGTCAGATGAAGATATAAAAATTCTTGCAGAAAAAAAAGTGTCTGTAGTGAATAACCCGGGTAGCAACTTTAAACTGGGTAATGGGTTTGCCCCAGTAAATAAACTTATTCAAGCAGGTGTTAATGTTGCACTTGGAACGGATGGGTCTTCTTCAAATAATAATTTAAATATGTTTGAGGAAATTAATTTGGCAGCCATGGTTAATAAGGCCCTTGAAGAAAATACTACGGTTATTCCAGCTTACACAGCTCTTAAAATGGCAACCATTAATGGTGCACGTGCACTGGGTCTTGAAGATGAAATTGGAACAATTGAAATTGGAAAGAAAGCTGACCTAATCATTATAGATCTAGAAAAACCGCATTTTTATCCTAGATTAGAACCTATTGCATCATTGGTGTATTCTGCACAAGCTTCTGATGTGACAACAGTTCTGTGTAATGGAAAAATCCTTATGGAAAACAGAAAAATATTAACTTTTAATGAGTTAGAAACTTTTGAAAAAGCAGATGCATGTGCTCAAGCACTCATAAAAAAAGCCCAGGAGGCGTAAATGTCAAAAATCGAAGCTATAAAATTTGAAAATGATGTCCTCATGTTAATTGACCAAAGAAAACTGCCAACGGAATATGTCTATTTTGAATGTAAAAATACTGAAGAGATAGTTTATGCTATTGCGGATATGGTTGTTCGTGGTGCACCTGCGATCGGTGCAGCTGCTGCATATGGAGTTGTACTTTCGGCCATTGAGTTTAAGGCGGTTGAACAGGCTAATTTTATAGCCCAACTTAACAAGGCTTGCGAACGCATACGAAAAGCGCGGCCTACTGCTGTTAACTTATCATGGGCTGTTGACCGTATGAAGGGTGTAATTGAGAATCATGGGACTAATAATAGAGAGACTCTAATTGACCTTTTAAGGCTTGAAGCACAAAGTATTCAAAAAGAGGATGTTGAAACCAATAGAAAAATGGCTGAGTTTGGAAACAGTTTAATTAAACATGGGGACACAATATTGACCCATTGTAACACTGGGGCTTTGGCAACAGCTGGTATTGGAACAGCCCTAGGGGTTGTTAGGGCGGCCCATGAAAGCGGGAAAAAAATTAAGGTGTATGCAGATGAAACTAGACCACGCCTGCAAGGTGGACGTCTCACTGCATGGGAACTGGTTGAAGAAGGCATTCCGGCAAGGCTGATTGCAGATAATGTTGCTGCCACCTTGATTCGGGATGGAGAAATCGATGTCATACTTGTAGGGGCGGACCGAATCGCAACCAATGGAGATACAGCTAATAAAATAGGCACTTATATGTTAAGTGTTGTTGCAAAGGTCTTTAATATTCCGTTTTATATTGTCGCACCTACAACAACCATTGATTTTGACATAAACAGTGGTTTTGATATAGAAATTGAAGAACGTGATGCGAGAGAAGTCACCCATATTAGAGGTATTCAAATTGCTCCTGAAGGCATAGATGTATATAATCCGGCATTCGATGTAACACCTTCAGAAAACATTACAGGTATTGTGACGGAGCAGGGTGTTCTCTATCCGCCATATGATCAATCGATCGGGCGTTTAAAAGACTAGTGTATGAGGGAGGCCTTATGAAATTTGCGATTATCGGTGGCACCGGCGTATATGACGTTGGAGAGGGGCACCGAAGTGAAACCATTCAAACCATGTATGGCCAAATACAAATAGAGGTTATGACAGTTGGGTCAGACGAAATTGTGTTTTTACCCAGACATGGAAAAGACCATAACACACCCCCTCATTTAATCAATTACCAAGCCAATATGATGGGGCTTAAAAAATATGGTGTAACCCACGTATTATCTACTTGTGCAGTTGGATCTTGTAACAGTGCATATCGTCCTGGTGATGTGGTGTGTATTTGCGATTTTCTTGACTTTACAAACAATCGAGATTCAACTTTCCATGATGGAGTGGACGGTGTAAAACATACTGATATGTCGGAACCTTATTGTTCAAACCTTAGAAGTAAAACAGCAACGGCTTCAGCTAAAAGAGGACTAGATATTGTTGGAGACGCGGTTTACGTGTGTACGCAGGGCCCTAGGTTTGAGACAGCAGCTGAAATTCAGTTTTACAAGATGATTGGTGGAGACGTGGTTGGTATGACCAATGTTCCGGAAGTTGTACTCGCTAAAGAGTTGGGTTTATGTTATGCAGCTTATGGCATTGTAAGTAATTGGTGTACTGGCTTTAAAGGTGAAATTTCTATACATGATATTAAGGGAACCATTGGAGATAAAAAAGACAAATTAACCGAAATATTCATTGATGTATTTAAAAATGGTGTGGATCAAGAATTATGTCGCTGCACATCATCTGTCATGGAGTTATAGGAGGGAATATGTCAATACATGCCGAACAAATAAGACGCGAAGTTATAGCAACTGGCTTAGAGATGATTAAATCCAGTTTGGTCGTTGGAACTTGGGGAAATATAAGTGCGCGTATTCCAGAAGAAAACCTGATGGCTATTACACCCAGTGGTGTGGATTATGAAACCATAGAACATGACGATATTGTTCTAATTGATATGGAAGGAAATATTGTTAGTGGTGAGAAAAAACCATCCATCGAGTGGCAACTTCATTTAGCCATTTATAAAGCAAGACAAGATATACAAGCTATAGTTCATACCCATAGTACTTACGTTACGGCCTTTGCCATAGCAAGAAAAGGCATTCCAGGTTCAGCTGAAGACTTAGTTCAAATTGTGGGTGGAGATGTACGGGTGACGGACTATGTTTTACCTGGCTCAAAAGAACTGGGTGAAAGAGTTGTTATAGCTCTTGAAGACCGAATGGCCTGCATCATGGCTAACCATGGTTGTGTGGCTACAGGAAGGACTCTAAAAGAAGCCTTAAAGACTGCATTTGTAGTTGAGAAATCTGCACAAGCTACTGTTTATGCCCAGTCCCTTGGGGGTGTGGTGGAGTTATCAGATGAAGATATTGATTTTATGAGAGACTTCTATTTGAACCACTATGGTCAGGGGAGGTAATGTATGAAAAAAAGAGACTACTGTTTTGAAACGCGGCTCATGCATGGTGGTGAAAGAGGGGAGAGTCCTGATCATGCCTTAAATCCGCCTATATTTATGACTTCTACATTTACTTTTAATGATACAGAACATGTACGAAAAGTAATGAACTTTGAAAGTGATGATTATGTATATACCCGGGGGAATAACCCGACACTGAGACTATTTGAAAATAGGATGTCCAGTCTGGAAAATGGAAAAGGGGCTGTTGCATTTGCTTCAGGTATGGCAGCAATTTCGAGTGTCTTGTTTTCTTTGTTGAAACCTGGTGAAAAGGTGCTTGGTCATAAAACCTTATACGGTTCCTCACATACAGTTTTAAAAACAACGCTGCCAAAGTACAATGTTGAAGCTGAAATTATCGATTTATCGGAATATGACTTGCTTGAAATGAAGTTGGTTGAAGGGGTTAAGGTCATATACTTTGAAACGCCCTGTAATCCAACTTTGCAAATTCTTGATATAAAAGCTATTTCAGAACTTGCTCATAAATTTGGAGCTTATGTTGTTGTGGACAATACTTTCGCAACTCCATACTTACAAAAACCATTAGATTTGGGTGCAGATGTTGTAGTGCATAGTGCTACTAAATACATTGGTGGACATGGGGATGTGGTCGCGGGTGTTGCGGTTGCTAATGACTTAGATTACATCAGTAAACTGAAATTTGATTACATGTGTGAATTTGGTGGTGTTTTAAGTCCATTTAATGCATGGTTACTACTTCGTGGTTTAAAAACGCTTGCAATAAGAATGAGACAACATGAAGAAAATGCCATGCAAGTTGCTGAGTTTTTAGTTAAACATCCTGCAATTGATAAAGTTTATTACCCTGGTTTAACAAGTCATGATGGTCATGCTCTTGCCATGGAGCAAATGTCTGGATATGGAGCTATGATCTCTTTTGAAGTTAAAGGAGGTCTTGAAGCATCTAAAAAACTGGTGGATCATGTTGAGTTGGCTCAATTGGCTGTGAGTTTAGGTGACTGTGAAACGCTTATTGAAGTACCAGCGGCAATGACCCATTTGGGATACGACAAAGATGCTCTAGCATCATTTGGACTTACAGAAAGCATGGTTCGAATTTCTGTGGGAATAGAAGATGTTCAGGATATACTTTTTGACTTAGGTCAAGCCATTGAAATATCGCAAAGCAAGTAATTTTATAAATCAACAGGAAATAACCCCTTTCATGCAGAATAAGTATATCTTGAGTTCTCTTCAAGTTATTACGAGCATCTAAGGGGTTTTATCATGAAAAAACAGTCTATGTCATTGTTAATGATTCTGGCAGCCTTCTTTTGGGCAGGTGCATTTATCGCTGGAAAATATAGTGTTGGTACTTTTACTCCGGCCATGTTAACTTTTTTAAGGTTTGGTTTTGCATCTATCATCATTTTTGTCATTTTGATTGTACGTCAACCAGAGGACTGGAAGTTAAAAAAAGATGAGTTACCACCTGTTATTTTACTTGGTCTTGTAGGTATGGTGGGTTACCATATGTTGTTTTTTGAGGCGTTGAAGTATACAACAGCAACAAATGCATCTATGGTTGTTGCACTCAATCCAATGGTTACAACTATTATAGCTGCAGTCTTAACAGGGGAGTCCCTATCTATAAAAAGAATGGGTCTTATATTAATTGCCTTTGCTGGTGTTGTCTTAACCTTAACCAATTGGGATTTGGGTATGATCACGCGTATGGAAATGAATATTGGGGACCTCATTATGATCCTTGCTGTCCTATGCTGGGCTTATTATAGTGTTCTCGTTAAGAAACACATGGTCAAATTTACCCCTCTCAAACTCACAACATATACATTTGTATGTTGTACCTTATTTCTCACACCTTTTGTAGTTATGGGGAGTGAGAACTTGGTCGCAGTTAAAGAAGCTCCGCTGGGGGCATGGCTTGCGGTTCTATATATGGCCGTGTTTCCAACTGTAGTGGGTTATCTTATTCAGCAGATGTCTATTAAAAAAGTGGGTGCAAGCAAAACAAATATATTCATAAACTTAGTGCCTGTTTTTTCCATAGTGTTGGCTTTTGTTATATTAAATGAAGTGGCATCTATTCAAAAGATGTTGAGTAGTGGTATGATAATATTGGCAGTATTCTTATACAGTCGTGAAAATATAAGGGTGGAGGGGAAAAATGGCTGATTCTAAAGGCTTCGATGCCATACTAGGTGTATCAAAGAAAATAATTCAACGTGCAGATGACTCTATTCAACCGGATCATGCCAAAGAAAAACTATTGTCTGCAATTAATAGACTTAAAGAAAAATCTCAAGAGTTATCTGAAAAGAAGATGGATACATTTGATTCAACTTTAGAGGTGGATACTTCTGTAGCCGATCAGGTTCATGATGATTTAACTATAAAGACAGAAACAAATGATCATGTAGATATACAGGAAGATACACATTCACCTGATGAACAAGACTTAGTGCAATCGTGTGAAGAAGTAGGTCAAGAGACTGATCAAACACATGAACATGAAACAAACCCAAAGGGTGTGTCTAATGGAGAGTCAGAGGGAAGTTTAAATGAATCTTCACATGTTTATATGAATCATTTACTGACTGAGATAGAGTTTTTAAAAAGCCAGTTGGAAGTAAAAGATCAACAAATTGAGACCAAAGATCAACAACTAAACAAAAAAGACGAACTCATTCTAAATTTCCAAGTGTTACTTAAGTCAGAACAGGATAAAGTGTTGCGCCTTGAATCCAAGATGACGGAAAGCAGTGATGAAGTTGAGTCTGTAAAAACACAGGTATCAGAAGAAACGAACAAATCTTGGTTTGTTAAGATATTTGGGAAACGTACAAGATAATACATAGGGGTGTTAACGTGAAAGTTATAATTAAAGACAAATTTTATGAATTTCAGAATGAAAATACAGAAGCAATTTTTGATCAGCAAAAGAACTATCTAACCGAGTTAATCCGAAATCACTCAGGAGAGGAAAACTTAGAAGAACTCCTAACTTCCCTGTTTAGCTTATATAATTTGTCAGAAGCTCTAATCCATAAACTGGTGGAAGAAAATGGCAAAAGCCGAGTTTTAGATATCTTAAAAGCCCAAGCTGTTGAGTAATTGAAGGATTAGGTCAACTTATACAGGGTATGAGTAAGACGGTTAAGAAAGACTCTGAAAGGAGAGTTTATTTTGAAAATCGTCAAAAATCGTGCGCGGTGTAGGGCGTGTCATAACATAGTAGAGAGTACATCAAAAGATGATGGGATGGTCTATTGCAAGTGTGGTGCAATAGCAGTATATGGTGGCAAAGAAGCATTGATGCGGTTGGGTCAGCATAGAAACATTGAAGACATGAGCATTAAAGTTTTCGAGTTACATAGCTAAACATAGATGAAGTGTTATGGTTGTAAAAAAGTTATTTACTGCCATAACACTTTTTTGTGTAGAATGTCCAGTTTATGGTATTAATAGAAAGGGTACCATGGAGGGGCTTATGAATGATGCTAATATCATGCGTTTGATAGATGAGAAAGGCCAATATAATTTTGGTGCATACGAAAATTACATAGAAACAATGAATCCCTTAGATCTAAAACAAGGACTCTGGCGATTTGCACCTAAGTTTGTAAAAGATAAACGCTTAAAAGAATGGCATGCCTACATGATAGGTGGTTTAGACTATTATATTCTTGTTGCAGCAATGGACTTAAAGTTTTTTTCAATTCTAAAAGTCATGGTCTATGATAAAAACAAGAATCATACTTTTGGTACGTCTCAAATCATACCATTTAAAAAGATTAAGTTATCTAAAAACCTCATAGATGACTCCGTATACGTGTGTGAAGGAAGTACGAAGATATTTTCAAACCATTTACTTGGAGACAATAAACTTGAACTTGGATTTTCATTTGAAGACGAAATGTCAGGCATACAAGTGTCCGCCTTCTTCGAAAGCGCCTGTGGGATGAACCCACCTCAGGTATCTGTATTACCAATGAAAAATGCTGGTGGATTTTATACCAGTAAACACCTAATGTCTTTGCAGGGAAAATTGTTAATAGGCAACCAAGAGGTGCATTTAAAACTGAACGAAACATCGATGATATTAGATGACCAAAAAGTTTACTATCCATATTTGACAAAATGGGACTGGGCAACGGCGTCAGGTATAGTAGGGGAAGATTACTGTGGTTTTACAGTATCAGATGTCAGAGGATTAAAAGATAACTTAAATGAAAACGCTTTTTGGAAAAATGGAAATCTGCATAAACTACCTAATGTTAGATTTTGTAGGAATAAATCTTCAGGTTACTGGTCAATTGTTGATGAAATGGGTCTGGTGAATGTATCTTTTAAACCTGTTGCTAAACATGTAATACGTAGAAATTTTGGGTTGGCATCTGCAGATTACGAAGGGCCCTTTGGTTGGTACTCTGGACATTTAACAAGTTTAGAAGGGGAAACCCTACATGTAAATGGCATGTTTGGTATGGGTGAAAAACTAAAGATGAGATTATAGATTTTTCATATTTTAAACTTTACCTTGTCAAGAGGGGGTTTATCATGTAAAATCGTTCTTAATAAAGAAGCTCAGGCATTCCTGAGCTTTTTATTATACAAGCACACCTTAGTATACGCTACGGCGCATAGTAACGTGTCTTGTTTATAAAATAATAAATTAATTACCGTATAATATTGGAGATAAGGTCCAGAAGTTTCTACCCGGCTACCGTAAATGGCTGGACTACGGGAATATATATAAGATACACTTGCTTTTATTGTGCATTTTTGATTCCTGAGAAACTAGTTTATACGAATGGTGCTAAATCTCCGTTTAAGAAAGGACGTTTTTATGGAAGCTTTAAAAAATGCGATACTTGAAAGAGGGCAAGTTGTTGGTGAGGATATTTTGAAAGTAGATACTTTTTTAAACCACCAACTGGATGTATCGTTGTTAAATGAAATAGGTAAGGAATTCAAACGTAGATTTGAAGGTGTAGAAATCACTAAGATTTTAACGATTGAAGCTTCTGGAATCGCCATTGCAAGTATAGCAGCCCAATACTTTAACGTCCCTGTTGTGTTTGCTAAAAAAGTAGCTTCAAAGAACCTGGATCATGACACGTATGAAACAGATGTATTCTCATTTACAAAAGCAAAAAATTATAAGGTTCGAGTTTCAAAAAAGTTTATAAATGAAGGCGATAAAATTCTTGTCTTAGATGACTTTTTAGCTCAAGGACGTGCTGCACTAGGTTTAAGGGATATTGTACTTCAAGGTGGTGCTGAACTTGCCGGTGTTGGTATTGTCATTGAAAAAGGCTTCCAAGAAGGTGGCAAGGTCTTAAGAGATCAGGGGATTCGTGTTGATTCTTTAGCTGTTATTGAATCTTTCAAAGAGGGTGCACCTGTTTTCGAATAATAAAATATAAGAATTATGTCAGGTCTATAGGTTCCTTTATAAGGGGCTTATAGGCCTTTTAATTTATTTCCTTATAGAAAGATTTCCTCATAGAATAGATTGAGTGTAGATGTAGAACTCTGTATAATGATAAGGGAATCGATGGTGACTTTATGAAAAAAACAAAAAAGATGCTTTTGATTGCTCTTGTTGATGCAATCACAACTCAAATTTACATAGATATGTTCGTAGGTGGGTTTAGAATAGGAATATCAGTTATTATTCTTCCAATCTTCTATTATTTTGATCGTAAAATAAACCCACTCATATGTGCTGTATTTGTTGGTATTGTTGGACTACTATTTCGTGGTATGATCGGAATACCGGAATATGGATCTTTCTTATCTGCACTTCAATTAGACTCAAATATATTTGTTTTTGATATGTGTTATGGATTAATGTATTATATTCTCTTCTATAAAAGTGAAGAAAAATCATTAACTCGGTGGGCACTTGTTATTTTGTTTGCGGACTTTATTGCCAATACCATAGAAATAGTTTCTAGAGTGGGTCCTTTTGTATCTGACAACATTGACGTAGTGGATAAGCTATTTGTTGTTGCTTCAACCCGTACACTTATTGGTGTTATTGTTGTGCTTATATTAAACAGATATCAAATGTTATTAAAACGTGAAGAACATGAAAATAGATACAGACAACTTGTAACTATGTTGTCAGACTTGAAAAGTGAAGTTTACTTTATGTCTAATAATATGGAAAACATAGAAGCTGTTATGAGTGATGCCTTTGTCTTGTATGAAAACTTAGAAGACGGGGACGAGCAAAATAGACAACTGTCTCTTCAAATTGCTAAAGATGTTCATGAAATAAAGAAAAACTACTTGCGGGTAATTCATGGTATTGACCAAATTTCCGATAAAGAGCCTGTGTTTGATATTATGCCTGTGAAAGATATTTATGCTATACTTCAAACCAGTGTAAGCCGAGAGGTGGAGCTTAAAAACTTACCTGTTGTTTTAGACTTTCAAGTGCGAACCAATGCTGTGATATCTGACCATTTTTTATTAATGTCTATCCTAAGGAATTTAGTCATGAATGCAGTGGAGGCTATGGGGGATACCGGCGGTCTACTATCCGTCAGACACGAAAAGATTAATACAGAACACAAAATATTTGTGGAAGACAGTGGGCCTGGCATTAAAGAAAAAGATATGGATTATATATTTGACCCTGGATTTTCTACGAAATTTGACGAAGAAACAGGAACAATTAATAGAGGGATAGGACTTACATTAGTGCGAGATATTGTTGAAAAGCAGTTTGGTGGTACAATTGAAGTACGGTCAGAACGCGGCGAAGGCACACTGTTTGAAATAATCATACCAGAGAGCGGTTTGGAGGCAATGATATGAGATTTTACCTAGTAGACGATGACATTATGGTTATCCGTATTCTTGAAAACATAATAGAAGAAGCCGGTCTGGGAGATGTAATTGGACATTCAACTGAAAGTGACTCAGCGATTCAAGACATCATTATGAAAAAACCTGACATTGTGCTTGTTGATATGTTAATGCCTGTTAAAGACGGCACTCGAGTTGTGGCAGATGTAAAGGCTCAGGCGGAAGATATTAATTTCATTATGATATCTCAGGTGAGTACTAAAAATATGATTAGCAAGGCATATACAGCAGGAATAGAGTTTTATATAAATAAACCTATTAATAAGATCGAAGTGGTTAGTGTTATTAAACGTGTTAAAGAAAAACTAACTTTAGAAAAGAACTTTAAGATAATAGAAAGTATGGTTTCAGGTTCTGCTGTTGAGACAAAACCCAAAGTTAAAGACTCTCAAATGCGCAACATTAGAATGGTATTTAGTAAGTTAGGTATTATGGGAGAAAAAGGTGGGGAAGATATACTTATTATATGTAAGTATATGCTTGATAATGGTATTACTAATTTTGATTTTAAGGTCAAAGATATTTGCGACAAGTTAAGCGATAATCCAAAAGCAATGGAACAACGTGTGCGTAGGGCCATAAATAAAGGTCTAATTAACATTGCCAGTGTCGGCATTGAAGATTACATGAATGAGAACTTTATACGGTATTCAAACTCTTTATATGATTTTGAAAATGTTAAAGCCGAAATGGATTATATTCGAGGAAAACGTGACAGTGGTGGAAAAATTAGTGTAAAACGTTTTATTGAGAACATCCTCCTAGTGAGTGAAGTGTCGGATTGGTCATACTAATACATAAAAAATCAAATGATACTTATTTAGAACTCTGATTTGTTAAAGTCAGAGTTCTTTTTATATATAAATGTTGTTTGCATAGGCAAAGTACCGTAAGTTTTATAAATAAATCAGGATAAATACTAATAAAATCATCAATTGGATGGTCGTAGTGTACTTGCTAATCGTGATTAATACGTAAAAATACATAAAAATTCAGAAAGTGTAAATAAATATGTTGACAGTTACATAAAGATTCATGTATATTAAGAAACTGTAATATCAATTTTAATGGATATTTGAAGCTTGTGAAATTTATATCTATTAAACTTGCATGCAATTATATAAAAATACTTAGGAAAAGGCTTTTCCTCGCATATAGTGGACATTTGTCAACTATATTGCAACGAATTGTAAAAAACACAAGCAGAATTCAGAAAATTCACAAGGCCTTGGGAATCTTTTTGATTCATTTTGAATTTTTTTGTATGCACATATTTATAATGAGTCATATTTTGAAAGAAGGGGGAAACAAATCATGAAGCAAAAGAAACAAGCAACATTGGGTATTGCACTTATTCCGGTAATTTTCTTGGTTGGTCTGCTGATCGTATCTCTTAAGTACTTCGGCGCTGACCCACATATCCCGCTATTCATCTCAGCGATGTTCGCAGCGGTTTATGCAATGCAGGTATTGAACTTCTCTTGGAAGGAACTAGAAGAGGGCATCGTTGACACGATTAAAATGTCAATGGGTGCGATTATCATCCTTATGGTAATCGGTATGGTTATCGGTACTTGGATCCAAGCAGGCGTTGTTCCGGCAATGATCTACTATGGACTAAAGGTACTTTCACCATCAATCTTCTTAGTAGCAACACTTCTTATTTGTTCAATCGTATCTCTAGCAACGGGTTCTTCTTGGACAACTGCTGGTACTGTAGGTATCGCTCTTATGGGCGTTGGTATGGGTCTTGGTATCCCTGCTCCTATGGTTGGTGGTGCTATCATCTCTGGTGGCTACTTCGGCGACAAGATGTCTCCTCTGTCTGATACGACAAACCTTGCACCAGCTATGGCAGGCGCTGATCTATTTGATCACATCCGTCACATGCTTTACACAACTGGCCCATCATACCTTGTATCTATCGTTCTTTTCGGTATCCTAGGTATGCGTTATGCTGGTGGTAACCTTGACCAAGCATCTATCGACACTATGCTTTCTGGTCTATCTGCTAACTTTAACATCACTCCAGTTCTTCTACTTCTACCACTTATCGTAATTGGTATCGTTGTTATGAAGACTCCTGCGATCCCTGGCCTATTCGGTGGCGCTATTCTTGGTGGCGTTTTCGGTATGGTATTCCAAGGTGTATCTCTTGGTGATGCTGTTGGCGCACTACACTATGGTTTCTCAATTGACACTGGCGTAGAGGCTCTTAACTCACTACTTAACCGTGGTGGTATGGATTCTATGATGTGGACAATTTCTCTTATCCTTTGTGCTATGATCTTTGGTGGCGTAATGGAAAAGACAGGTATGCTACAAGCTATCGCTGGTGGTATCCTAAAGATCGCTAAGAGCACAGGTTCACTTGTTGTTGCTACAATCGTAACAGCAATCCTAATGAACATGGGCGCTGGTGACCAGTACCTTGCAATCGTAATCCCTGGTCGTATGTTTAAAGATGCTTACGATGAAAGAGGTCTAGCACCTAAAAACCTTTCTCGAGTTCTTGAAGATTCGGCTACACTTACATCTCCACTTATTCCTTGGAATACGTGTGGTGCATTCATGATCGGTACACTAGGCCTTGCACCTTGGACTTACGTTCCATTCTGCTTCCTAAACCTATTAAACCCACTAGTGTCTATCTTCTACGGATACACTGGTATTACAATGCACAAGGTAGAAGGCTTCGAAGAAAAAGCTGCATAAACCTTAATCAAAGTTATGATTTAAAGCCGCAAACAATAGTTTGCGGCTTTTTTATGTTTAATAAAAGAGTTGAGTTGGGTTTACCATTAGTTGGCAGCGGAGTCCACAAGACCATAAGTTTCTGATATAATGTAACGGGCAATATATTGTTCTGGAGGAATTTGATGAAAAAGTTGTTTGTGCCTTATTATGGTTTAATTGTTGTATTAGGATTGTTGATTGCTTTAAATGCCCTGATCTTTCAAGGTTCTTTAATAAAATTTGATGAAGTATTTATACTGTTACTCATAATGGTTGGAATGTCCGAAGGCGTGTTTTACTTTTTCACACACCACATGACGGTCACTTTGTCGTGTTCGATAGCCATTTTTGGAGCTGCTATGCTCCCGTTCTCATCTGTAATTATACTAGTACTGGCACTCACCGTTCTAGGTCGACTGGGTGGTTATTTACGCAAAGACTATAAAACGTGGATCGACATGAAATGGCTCTTTAATGTTGCAACCTATGTAATTCTAGCTCGTGTAGCCGCATTTGCCTTTTATATAGTTGATTTTAAGTTTTTAAGTGGTATAGATCAGTTTATTGTTCTAGCTACTGTATGTGTCGTTCATAACCTGTTAAACGTATTCATAACCTATACAGTTATTTCACTGAACACAGGAGCAAATGCATTTAAAAATTTTGATGTAAGTGGATTTTTTACATTTAGTTTTTATAATATCATGTTTGCAAGTCTTTTATGGTTTGGATATTTGAGTTATGGGGTGTTAGGTTTATCCTTTATGGCTATTATGATTGTGCCGCTTCAGCGGTCAATTGTAATGCAGTCTCGATCTGAGGAGATTGCCCAGCAATTGTCAGAAGATCCACTAACACATGCTAAAAATAGAAGATGTTTTGAAGATGCAATATACGAAAAGTTAGATAAACAAATGAGTTTTTCTCTATTGTTCTTAGATTTAGATCGATTTAAAAGTATAAATGATACATATGGACATCTTACTGGGGACGAAATATTGGTTGATTTTGTAGCAAAGATTAAAACATTCTTAAGACAAGGGGATTATATTTTTAGATATGGTGGCGATGAGTTTTGTATTTTAACATACGACACCAACTATGGAGCTATACTTTATGAGTTGTTAAAGAAAAATGGTGAACATTTTTGTATGGAAACATCGGATGATGAGATAAAATATGATTTTACGATGAGTATAATCCATTATGATGGACTCAGTCGTGACAGTTATAGAAACATCATGCAAAAGGCAGACAAAGCAATGTATCAAAGAAAGCAGGCTGTGTAATGGTAATAATCATTATTCTTGTATTTTTAGTATCCCTTTATATGATGATCGCTGGACAAATGAAACAAGACGTTACCGCAATCCAGTGGGGCAGAATTTTATTTGCTGCAACATCCCTAATGTTACTTATTCTTTGGTTTGTTAAATACCGCTAAATATCTCTTGTAATTGTTCTTAAATTGATACAATTACACCTAAACGATTGACAATAAATCCACTTAGAAGGTACAATTAAGATAACAGCACGGATATCGATTGCAAACCGTGTTAAATAACCCCTGACGTGATGTTGGCGGTTAAAATGAATCGATATCAGAAGGTGAATATATTGAAAAGAGCACTAGAAATTATTAAGGATCAAACATTAACGTATGAACAGAAAGTATTATCCCTAGCAAGAGACGCTGAAGACAGCCTAGATGTGTTAAACATCTCAGAGGGTGTACAGAAGCTGAGGGATGAAAACATTGTCTGTGATCTATTTGAAGGACATGCGCCTTATAGACCACGTTACATTGTCCCGGATTATGAAAAATTCATGGAACAGGGCAGTGAATTTCTCGCGCTTGATCCTCCAGAAGATTTGGAAGATGCAATTAACAATCTACTAATCCTTTATAAACATGTCCCGTCTATTTCATCATTCCCAGTTTACATTGGCAACATTGATAAACTGCTGGAACCCTTTGTTGAAGATGAAGAACGTGCTTATAAAGCCATTAAAAGATTCTTAAAACACATTGATCGTACGATTACGGACTCATTTTGTCATGCCAATATTGGACCAGAAGATACAAAAGCTGGTCGCTTAATATTGCGCGCAGAAAGAGAGTTACAAGATTCTATTCCAAACTTAACATTGAAGTTATCTAAAGAAACACCAGATGCTTTTGCAGTAGAGGCCATTAAAACAGCACTTGTTACAGCAAAACCTAGTTTTGCATATGATGAGATGTTTAGATCTGATTTTGATGGAGATTATGCAATTGTAAGTTGTTACAATGGTTTGAATATCGGTGGTGGCTCATATACACTATCTAGAATGAAACTAGATAAACTTGCAATGAAAGCATCTAGCGTTGAAGACTATCTGGATAATCATCTTAAAATAGCTGCAGATCTGATGGCTGAATACATGGATGAACGAATCCGCTTTATGGTTGAAGACGTTGACTTCTTCAAAACAAGCTTTTTATCAAGAGAAGGATTAATCAGTAAAGACTTATTTACAGCTATGTTTGGTATTGTCGGACTTGCTGAAGCAGTTAATCACCTTATGTCTTTAGATGGACGTGAGGAACGTTTTGGTAAAAACAGGCTTGCAGATGATTTAGGTGAACGAATAGTTGAAAGACTGGAGTCTTATGTAAAGGAACACAACAATCCACACTTAAGCGTATCAGGAGGAAAGTATCTTCTCCATGCTCAAGTTGGGATAGACTCTGATATAGGAACAAGTCCAGGGTGTAGAATTCCAATTGGTCAAGAACCTGAAATTCATGAACATATGCTTCAAGCTGGAAGATACCACAAGTATTTCCCATCTGGCATTGGTGATATTTTCAGTTTCGATGAAACATCAAAAAAGAATCCAGATTACATCTTAGATATTATAAAGGGTGCATTTAAGTCGGGTATGCGGTACTTCTCCGCTTACGGTTCTGACGCTGATGTTATTCGTATTACAGGTTACCTTGTAAAGCGTTCTGAAATAGAAAAGCTAGATCGAGGGGAACAAGTATTACGTGACACTGTGGCACTGGGACTTGGATCGGTTAAAAACCAGCATATTCTCGAACGAAAAGTTAGAGACAATCCAGCAAACGACTAATTAAATATAATAAAGCTTGAAAAGGTCCAACATGGACCTTTTCTCTTTTATTGTACAAATGAGAAGAAGCTATAATATAGTTTTAGGGTGTATAGAATAGATCAGAATTATAAATTAAGATTACAAATACTTATAATAATAGATTGAAATTTGAGGATTTGATACCATATTAAATGGGAGGGATTACTATGGACGGTATTGTAGCACGTATACTTCCTTTTAGTTCAGTGGATGGGCCTGGAAATAGGTCGGTTGTATTCCTTCAAGGATGTAACTTCAATTGTTTGTTTTGTCACAATCCTGAAACCATACCTGTGTTAACATCAGCTGAAGAAATGGATCATGTGACACAAATGTCCGTTGATGAGGTTGTACAGGAACTTGATAAAGTAAAGGTGTTTACATCGGGTGTAACCATCTCAGGAGGCGAATGTACAGTTCAGTATGACTTTTTACTTGAGCTTGTTAAGCGCCTAAAAGAAGAAGGGTACAACGTTTTTATTGACACAAATGGTAATGTTTCAAGAGAAAAACTGCAAGGATTACTTCCTTTTGTTGACCAGTTTATGGTGGACATGAAATCTATCCATGAAGAAGAACATAAAGCTCTTACTGGTGTGTCTAATAAACTCATGGTAGCATGTTTGCAAACTCTTGTTGAGGCAGGTAAGCTATATGAAATTCGAACGGTTATAATTCCTGACGTTTTGGATAACATGCGTAACGTCGTTGGTGTTGCTGAATTTATTGCAAAACACAACCCAGATATTCGATATAAAATCATTAAGTACCGCCAACATGGTGTACGAAAAGACTTGCTTGAGTCACATTCTCCATCAGATGAAATGATGAAGGATTTATACGAAACAGCTGAAAGAATGGGTTGCAGAAACATATTGATTATTTAATCGAATGTATGTTTGTGTTATCATAATATAGGGTGATAAAATGTATGATTATATAAAAGGTAGAATTGAATATGTGTCCGATGATTATATGGTAATCGAAAATCATGGGATTGGTTATAAAATAATGACTTCATCTTTTTCAATGTCTGATTTAAATGGGATGGAAGATGAGGTAATTGTCTATACACAACTTATAGTGAGAGAAGACGATATGAGTATTTGTGGCTTTTCATCACGACACGAACTCAGTATGTTTAAATTACTGACTTCAGTAAGTGGTATTGGCACAAAAGTAGCACTGGCAATTCTGTCTTCTATTGGTGTATACGACTTAGTGGCAATAATTACTTCAGGCAATGTTAATGCACTTGTTAAAGCACCGGGTGTTGGTAAAAAAACGGCACAACGTGTTATATTAGAGCTAAAAGACAAAGTTGAGAAGAAAATGAAGTCAGAAACCTTCTCGATTGGGGATATTCAAGTGCCACAAGCAATGGCTGTGACATCCAACTCTAGAGAAGCATTAGATGCTCTAATTGCACTTGGATATTCAAGTGATGAAGCGGAAACTGTATTAATGCGTTTTGATAGTTCAGATATGTCCACTGAGGCTATTATAAAAGAAGCACTTCGTTTAATTATGGCTGGATAGGTTGGAGGCAGAAATGGATAACTTTCAAGTGGATCGCTTTGTTACGCCATCCTTTATTGAAGAAGATCATAAAGTAGAAACAAGTCTTCGTCCACAGTCCTTAGACGATTACATTGGTCAGGAGAAGACAAAAGAAAAACTATCTGTGTTTATTAATGCTGCAAAAATGCGTTCTGAACCTCTAGACCATGTGTTGCTATATGGACCTCCTGGATTAGGTAAAACGACTCTGTCATCTATTATTGCAAATGAAATGGGTGTAAATATAAAAATCACATCTGGCCCTGCAATAGAGAGACCTGGGGATTTAGCAGCAATTTTAAACGGTTTAAAAGAAAACGACGTACTATTTATAGATGAAATACATAGACTCAGCAGACATGTTGAGGAAGTTCTGTATCCTGCAATGGAAGATTATGTTCTTGATATTATAATTGGAAAAGGGCCGGGCGCCAAGTCCGTAAGAATTGACTTGCCGAAGTTCACCTTAGTTGGTGCAACAACAAGGGCTGGACAACTTACTTCACCACTTCGTGATCGTTTCGGTGTTATCTGTAAACTGGAATTGTACAATTCGGCAGAACTTTCAAATATCGTTAAGAGGTCTGCTTCTGTTTTAGATGTTCCAATTAATGATACTGCAGCACTAGAAGTTGCACGCAGAAGTAGAGGCACACCTCGTATTGTAAATCGACTTCTTAAACGCGTACGTGACTATGCGCAAGTATACGGTACAGGTGAGGTAACAGAAATACTAGCAAATAAAGCCCTCGACATGTTGGAAGTAGACAAGTTAGGACTTGATAGTGTAGATAGAAAAATACTCCTTACCATCATTGAAAAGTTTGAAGGGGGCCCAGTTGGACTGGATACACTAGCAGCTTCGACAGGTGAGGAACGTGTTACAATTGAAGACGTCTATGAACCTTATTTACTGCAATTAGGTTTTATAAATAGAACACCTCGTGGACGTGTTGTAACCAAGTTGGGGTATCAGCATATGAAGTTAGATTTTCAATCAGATTTGCTAAACTGGAATGAATAGAGAGGTTTAACATGAGTCGAAAGATTGTTGGTTTTTTACTCATCATTACATTATTAATCTCAAGTGGGGCGAGCTTTGCTGCGAGTGAAGTTCCTACGGGTATGATTCGTGTAGGTTTAAAATATGGTGTTGTGACTAATGACACTGAAACGATTACATCTGACACGGGCTTTGAAATTGCTTTTAAAAACGGAGATACCGTAACTCAAATTTATGACTTGGGTGGTGAAAAAGAGCTCAAAGCCATAAAAGATGACACCTACCATATTCAAATAGGTTCAGCTTATGCGGACTTAGCTACATTGCTTGGGGTGCTTGACACCTATGATAAAATCGATAAGTCGGCCTTTCCTGTCTTTGATAATGGCTGGAAAATATATTATGGCAGTTATGCTTCGAAAGCCAAAGCAGAAGCTAAACTTTCTGCTGTAAAAAATACATATAACGCCAGTGTAGTGGTTGCTGGATTAAACGCCAAACATGTACAAGTGAGCGGAAGTGAAAATGTTGAATTTGTGTATGAGTCAGGTGCAAGCGACTTTTTCTTCAGACCCAAAGCAGGTTCAGGTGTAGCGGTTGTACGTTATAATGGCAAAGGCTACCGAGGTGGTATTGGCTTTAAACGATATTCTGATTCCGTTCTGACTGTAATTAACTACATTACCATGGATGACTACTTATATGGTGTTCTACCTAAAGAAATGTCAGGCGACTGGCCTATAGAAGCATTAAAGGCACAAGCAGTTGCTGCAAGAAGTTATACTATGGTTAGTTTTGGTAAACACAGTGATCATGGATTTGATATTTGTAATACAACAGATTGCCAAGTATATGGCGGTTTTGACGTTGAGAAGCCTGGTTCTAACCAAGCGGTTGACGAGACCACTGGTAAACTGTTAAAATACAACGGGCAAATTGTGCAAACTTATTATCATTCAACAAGTGGCGGACAGACTGAAAGTATTCAAAATATCTGGTCTGGGACGCTTCCTTATATTGTTGGTGTCTATGATCCTTATTCAGAAGGGTCACCAAATTCTGAATGGGAATTAAGTTATACGAATAAAGAAATTGAAAATATTTTATCTCAAAAGGGACATTATATTGGAAGTCTGAAGGATGTCCGTATAGACGAAGTCAGTGAAAATGGCCGTGTGCAAAAACTTGTTTTTGTGGGTACCCAAGGGACCGCGGAATTTATAAAAGAAAAAGCACGTGCTTTATTTGGCTATAGGACCCTAAAAAGCATGTGGTTTGAGCTTGGTAACAAACCTATGGTGACTGTCGTAAGCAGGAGCTCGTATAGTAGAGCGGACCTATCTGGGTCAAAGTATATTACGTCAAATGGCCTTGAGGTAGGTCAAGGTACATCCTACGTTGTAACGGATGGTCAATCTACTTCAAAACTTTCATTTTCTACTGGAAAAGTTGTTTTTAGAGGTCGTGGCTATGGTCATGGACTGGGTATGAGTCAATGGGGGGCAAAGGCTATGGCTGAACAAGGCTTCTCATATGACCAAATATTGACCCATTATTACACAAATACAGAAATAGAATAAGAGGAATGTATGAAGAAATCAGATTTTTACTTTGATCTTCCTGATGAATTAATTGCTCAAACACCACTAGAAGATAGAACCAGTTCAAAATTAATGGTTTTAGATCGTGGTTCAGATGATATTGAGCATAGAAGTTTCAAAGATGTATTAGAATATCTAAATGAAGGTGATTGCCTAGTCATAAATAATACACGTGTTTTACCTGCGCGTATTTACGGATATAAAGAAACCGGTGCAAAAGTAGAATTTCTACTTTTAAAAAGAGTTTCAGATAATAGATGGGAAACTCTTGTTAAACCTGGTCGTAAAGCAAAAATGGATGCAGAATTTATTTTTGGAAATGGACTTATGCGTGGTAAAGTTGTAGGTATGGCAGACGAAGGTGCCCGTGTTATAGAGTTTGAATATGAAGGTATATTTGAAGAAGTTTTAGAACAAATTGGACAAATGCCATTACCGCCGTATATCACTGAAACTTTAGAGGATCAAGACCGTTACCAGACTGTTTACTCAGATACAGATAAAAGAGGGTCTGCAGCGGCGCCAACAGCGGGGCTTCATTTTACAGAAGATTTAATGGAGCAAATCAGAGCAAAAGGTGTAAAAATCTGTACAGTTATGCTTCATGTTGGTCTTGGTACATTTAGACCGGTTAAAGAAGATGAAATATTAGACCATAAAATGCACTCAGAGTACTATGAAGTCACTGAGGAAACTGCAAACATAATAAATGAAACAAAAGCGAATGGTGGAAAGATTATTGCCGTGGGTACAACTTCTACGCGTACTTTAGAAAGCGTAACAGATGAAAATGGGTTGGTTCAACCATCTAAAGGATGGACAGAAATCTTTATTTATCCAGGTTATGAGTTCAAAGTGATAGATGGTTTAATTACCAACTTCCATCTTCCAGAGTCGACACTGATCATGTTGGTGAGTGCCCTATCTACTCAAGATAGAGTTTTGAATGCATACAAAGTAGCCGTTGAAGAGAAATATAGATTCTTTAGCTTCGGTGATGCAATGCTGATTAAATAATTGGAGGACAAAATGGCAGTAACTTATGAACTGATAAAAACCTGTAAACAAAGTGGTGCGCGTCTAGGGCGCCTTCATACACCGCACGGTACTATCGAGACACCTGTATTTATGCCTGTTGGGACACAAGCAACAGTGAAGTCGATGACACCAGAAGAAATCAAAGAAATTGGTTCTGGTATTTTACTAAGTAATACTTACCACCTATTTATGCGTCCTGGTCATGACCTGATCAAGGAAGCTGGTGGTCTTCATAAATTTATGAATTGGGATGGCGCAATCTTAACAGATAGTGGTGGATTCCAGGTATTCAGTCTTGGTGATCTTCGTAAAATCTCTGAAGAGGGTGTTGAGTTCCGTTCACACATTGATGGTTCTAAACATTTTATTAGCCCAGAAAAGGCTGTTGAAATCCAGACAGCACTTGGTTCTGATATCATGATGGCCTTTGATGAATGTGCTCCATATCCAGCTGACCATGACTACGTTAAAAAGTCACTTGAAAGAACAACACGTTGGTTAGGTCGTTGTGTTGAAGCACATAAAAATACAGAAAATCAAGCTCTTTTCGGTATTATTCAAGGTGGGATGTACGAAGACTTAAGAAGACAAAGTATTGAGGAAATCACACAGTATGACCTGCCAGGTTACGCTATTGGAGGCCTTAGTGTTGGAGAACCTAAACCTTTAATGTACGAGGTACTAGAATATACAACGCCTTACATGCCAGTAGATAAACCAAGATACCTTATGGGTGTTGGTAGCCCGGATTGCCTAGTAGAAGGTGTTATTCGCGGTGTTGATATGTTTGACTGTGTACTGCCTACGCGTATTGCACGTAATGGTACAGCACTGACATCACAAGGTAAAATTGCAATCAAAAATGCAAAACACACACGTGATTTTACACCACTAGATCCTGAGTGTGATTGTTACACATGTCGTAACTATACAAAAGCATACCTTCGTCACTTATTCAAAGCGAATGAAATGCTTTCTGCACGTCTATTCACATACCATAATATCTACTTCTTAACAAAGCTAATGGAGCAGGTCAGAGAAGCAATTATGGAAGATAGACTACTTGACTTCCGTAAGGAATTCTTTGAAAAGTACGGATACGAATTATAAACTTGATTTTAAAGGACTGCGAACTGAACCGCTCCCTAAAGTTAGACTAAGGTCTAATGGTTAGGAAGTAGGTCAGTGGCAGTCCTTTTTTGTTTTAATAATTAAGTTAGCAGTATTAAGATACCTAGTAAATAGCTGTGGTTAATCAATTCAATTATTAAAGCTATTATTAAAGTTATTATTAAAGCTATTA